>WNGG01004058.1_pt1 | contig 28608 bp, 26 predicted proteins | sample 5400661 | NCBI WGS metagenome assembly WNGG01 (sample SAMN13153372, study PRJNA577476) | soil metagenome | isolation source: 100 cm soil or saprolite under Garry oak tree replicate 1 | place: USA:California | collected 2016-06-15
CGGGTCAGCGGCGCCGCTCGATGCTGATGCTGATGCCGATGCCAGCGGGGCGGCGGTTCTTTCTGTCACGACCCTCCTCGGGCATGCTCACAGGCGCGGTGTTCTGCTTGAAACCTACCGCCGGTTCGGGACTTGGTAGATCCGCCGCGCTCTGCAATGTCTGCGCGACCCATCCTATGGCCTCGGTCACAGCCCTTTACCTGGGCAAATACCACAGCTGGGTGGCGAAGCGGGCGCATATTCCTCGGCCGGTGGCGGCCAGTTGCTGGCACCGCGACCAGAAAATGCCGCCGCCCGGACGGCTCACGGCCGGTTCGGGCGGCGGCATTCGGGCGGCGGATCCGCAACGCGGGCGGTGGAGGCGGGTTTGCGGGCCGCGCGACCGGGGGTGTCAGCCCTTGGTCTCCCAGAAGATCTTTGAAATCTCGTCGACCTTGGCGAGCAGCTCCTCGGCCTTGGCCACGTCGGTGCCGCCCTTGGTGCCTGCCGCGCCGGCGAGCTTTGTCGCCTCGTTGAACAGCACGTGCAGCTGCGGGTACTTCTCGAAGTGTGGCGGCTTGAAGTAGTCGGTCCACAAGACCCACAGGTGATGCTTGACCAGGTCCGAGCGCTCTTCCTTGATCGCTATGGCGCGCGTGCGGAACTCTGGGTCGGTGTTTTGCTGGTACTTCTCGCAGATCGCCTTGACGGACTCGGCCTCGATCCGTGCCTGCGCGGGGTCGTAAATCCCGCATGGCAGGTCGCAGTGCGCGTACGCGGTCGCCTTCGGCTCGAGGAGACGTGTGAACAGCCTCATCGATTCCCTTCCTCGTGACTTGTTTCGGCGGGTCGTGCCTCGGTCATCGGTGTGTGTTGGCCAATCGGGTTGTGTAGGGGGCATGGGTCCCGAAGCCTGACCTTACCCCGTTGCCTCGGGCGGAACCTGATAAGGGGATATGGGCCGCCTGACGTCGGCGATCGCCGCCCACGTGGGTGCCGACCGCGGCATCGCGCACCCTATCGTGTGCAGAATGCAGCATTCAGCGCCCGCCGGGGGCCCCGTCGGCCGGGGAGGAAGCATGCGCTGGCCGTTCTGCCGGGTCGCTGTTGCCGAGCGCTCCATGGAGCCGGCGTTGCGCCCCGGCGATTGGCTCTTCGTGCGGAGAACCAAGCGCGTCCGGGCGGGCCAGCTTGTGGTGGCGCGCCATCCGAAGCGGGCCACCATGCTCATCGTGAAGCGTGCCGCGCGCCGCACAGCCGATGGCTGGTGGCTGGAATCGGAAAACGACGACGGCGCAGCGGTGGATAGCCGGGCATTCGGCGCTGTGCCCACCGAACTCATCGAGGGCCGGGTGCTGCTGCGTTACCGGCGCGGTCGGCGAGCCGCTTCCTGAACGCCCGGAGGCCCCCGTCCCACCGTGGGACGGGGGCCTCCGGCTGGGCCGTACGGCCCTGGCGCATTCCTCGGCTACGCGCGTTGCGGGATCGCCCCGGATCAGCCGGCCGCAGTTGAATCTGCCGGCTGCTCACCCTGCCGCGCGACCAGTTCCTGCATCTCCTCGTTGGGCAGCCGCACGGCCATCGCCCAGAAGTAGACGACCAGGCTGAACACGGCGACAACCGCCATGTCCCACCAGAACGGGATGGTGTTGGTGTTGACCGGCGCCGCCTCCGCACCGCCGCTGTACTGGCCCAGCCAGGAGATGATGCCCATGCCGACCAGGTAGGCCGGCAGCCATGACGCAGACCTCCAGTCCAGCGGCGGCCGCTCCTTGTCGAAGGCCATGGAGACGCCGATCAGCGTGTAGCCGATCACGAGCACGACACCGAGCTTCCAGATCACCTCGAGGCCCGACCAGTAGATGAGCATGTTCGCGACGATGAACGCGATCGGGGAGAGGAATGAAGCGACAGGCAGGCGGTAGGGCCGGCTCGCTTCCGGCACCTGCCTGCGGAACGCGCCCAGCGACAGCGGCGCGCCCGCGTACATCAGCACGCTGGCCGAGGTGACCAGCCCGACCAGCGCCTTCCAGCTCGGGAACGGCAGCAGGAAGACCAGGCCGAGCACGAACGCGCAGGGTGGCCAGCCAGCCGAGCGCTACCGCGCCAGCCAGGAAGGCGAGCGGCCCGGATTGAAGGTGCGCATTGTCGGCCAGACCGGCAAAGCCGTGCGTGAGGTCGCCCGGCCGCAGCGCGCCGATGAACACGACCTGCAGCATCACGTAGATCACGGTCCCCAGCAGGATCGCGGTGATAATCGCCCGCGGCAGGTTCTTCTGCGGGTTCTTGATCTCGCCGGCCAGTTGGTCGGCCTGCTCGAAGCCGAGGTAGGCGAAGATGATGCCCGCCGACGGAATCGCGGCGAACAGGCTCTTGATGCCATACGGCATGAACCCGCCGTGCGAGCCGAAGTTGCTGCCACGGAACTGGGTGAGCAGCGCGATGATGGCGATCACAGGGATCGCGACCTTCCACCACGTGACGGCGTTGTTGACGCGGGCGAACAGGCGCATGGCCAGGAAGTTGACCACGGTGAAGAGCGCCATCAGGAGGATGGAAATTAGGATGCCGTATCCCGTCGTGACACCCGTGTCCGCGTTGAATACGCCATGCCAGTAGTAGGAGATGTATTGCAGCGCCGCGAAGCACTCGATCGGCGCCACCGTGACCGCCTGCACATACGAGAAGAAGCCGAACGAGATGCCGGCCACGCTGCCGAACGCGAAGTGCGGGAACCGCGCGGTGCCGCCGGCCACCGGGTACATGGCGCCCAGTTCGGCGTGGACGAGCGCCAGGATCATGACCGCGACTCCGCCGATGACCCATCCCAAGAGGGCCGCGGTCCCGGCCGCTGCGGCAGCCAGCCACGCCCCGAACAGCCAGCCGGAGCCGATGATCGAGGTCTCCGACGCCCAGGTGGCGCCGATGAACCCCATCTCTCGCTTGAGGCCGATATCTGCGGGCTTGGTAACAACAGCAACAGACTCGGTTGCCATGTCCGAACCTTCTTTCGGGTCCGTCTCCGTGCGCTAGCCACCCGGCTGGGCGACCCCCCGCGCGGAACGTGTGAGCCTATGGTGCGTGCCGAGTGGGATCATCGTAGGGATCCACGCCATGTATGAGAAGTAGTCACTTGGCGTCGTTTCGATAACGCAGGTCGCAGACGGGCGGCCAGGCAACCTCGGTCAAGCGCGGACGTCAGTGCGCGGTGCGGCTGCCTCTGCTTGGCCCGACCGTGGCAGGGCCGTTCTCTTCGCCACGGTGCTTTCTCGCCCGATAGGCCGCGACGTTGGACCGGCTCGCGCACCGCTCCGAGCAGTAGCGCCTGGACCTGTTGGTGCTGGTGTCGAGAAACGCGGCGTTGCACGAGGCGGCCTGGCAGAGCCCGAGCCGGTCGATGCCGATCTCGGTGGCGAGGACGGCGAGCCCCATGACCGCACCGGCCGCGTACTTGTCAGAGACTGACCCGCTCTCGGTTAGGTGAAGGTGCCAGCGCTGGCCGTCATGGCCGGATATCTGCGGGTGGATCGGATGCTGGATGAGCAGCGCGTTGAGCGTCTCAACCGCCTCACCACCGTCACCCGCCGCCGCCGCGGAAAAGGCCTTGCGCAGCTCAGCGCGGAGCAGTCGCAGCGAGTCCAGGTCGTTTCTGGTTACCCGCATGTTCAGGTGCGCGCGGTCTGCGACGAGCGCGCGAAGCGCGTCCAGATCGCGCAAGTCGTCCCGGGCCGGGTTCGCGGGATCGGTGGTGTTCACCAGCCGTACCGCCAGCTCGGCGTAAGAGGTGAGATCCACTCACGGTCCTTACCTGCGGGGGGCTATGTAAGAGAGGGGTAAGAGCTGTAGCCCGTCATTGAGTATTACACAAGGGGTCAGCAGCCGGGCGGAAAACGGCGTAGCAGCCGTTCTGCCTGCCTGACCGGCGCCGGACCACACAGGAACGCTCGCCGGACGACACGGGGACCGGCGCCGGACTGGATCAGGACTCGATCAGGACTCGACATGGCCTGGACCAGGTGTTGATCAGGCCAGGACTGGAACCGGGTAGCGGTGGCCGACTATGAGACAATCGTCGAACGGGTGACCCCCGTGCGTCGAGAGACACCGTAACCGCCGGGCATGCGGACGGGCACCACCGATCCGGCCGGGGTATGCGGCGTCGAAGTCAGTCTCAACTGTAACGACAGGGGTCGCTGTGGCTTCAGAGCCGATTCAGATGCCGATTCAGATCCAACAAGATCACCAAGTGGACCCGGTATTCGCGCTGCACCGCACGGGAAAGATCGAGATGCGCCCGACCATCTCGGTCCGCAACGCTGCCGATCTGTCCCTTGCCTACACGCCCGGAGTCGCGCGGGTATGCACGGCAATCGCCGAGGATGACAGGCTCGCGCATGACTACACCTGGGTAGGCGGCACAGTTGCGGTCGTATCCGACGGGTCCGCTGTGCTTGGCCTCGGCGACATCGGTCCGGCCGCCGCCATGCCCGTGATGGAGGGCAAGGCGCTGCTGTTCAAGCAGTTCGCCGGGGTGGACGCGGTACCGCTGTGCCTCGCCTGCACGGAAGTGGATGAACTGGTCGAGACCGTGGCAAGGCTCGCGCCGTCGTTCGGCGGCATCAACCTCGAGGACATCAGCGCGCCGCGCTGTTTCGAGGTGGAGGCACGGCTGCGCAGCCTGCTTGACATTCCCGTGTTTCACGATGACCAGCACGGAACCGCCATTGTCGTGCTCGCCGCGCTGCGCGGTGCCGCGAAGCTGACCTGCAGGCGGCTGAGCGACATCAGGGCGGTCGTGGCGGGCGCCGGCGCGTCTGGCGTGGCGGTGACCAGAATCCTGCTGTCCGCCGGGATCGGTGACATCGCAGTTTCGGATAGCAAGGGCCTCATCTACCAGGGCAGGGACGGGCTGAACCCGGTCAAGGCGGCCCTCGCACGCGACACGAACGCCGCGGGGCTGACCGGTTCGACCGAGGAGGCGCTGCGCGGAGCGGACCTGTTCATCGGCCTGTCCTGTGGCACGGTGGCGGATAGCGCGATCGCCTCGATGCAATCCGACGCGATCGTGTTCGCGCTTTCCAACCCGGAACCGGAGGTCAGCCCCGCGATCGCACGGCGGTACGCCCGGGTGGTCGCCACTGGACGCAGCGATTTCCCGAACCAGATCAATAACGTGCTCGCCTTCCCCGGCGTGTTCCGCGGCGCGCTCGACGTGCGTGCGACCGACATCACAGAAGGGATGAAGCTTGCCGCCGCCGACGCGATCGCTTCCCTGGTGGCGGAAGAGCTTGCCGATGACTACGTGATCCCAGGCCCATTCGACCTGCGGGTGGCTCCAGCCGTAGCGGCGGCGGTCGCGGCGAAGGCGCGTGCGGACGGTGTCGCCCGCTGCTGACCGTACAGGCGACAACCCTTCTCCAGAACGGCTGCCGCGTGATGCGCCGCCACGGCGCATGCGGGGGGTTCCGGGGGGTCGCCCCCCGGGCCAGCACAGCCAGAACGGCTGCCGCATGGTGCGCCGCCACGGCGCATGCAGGGGGTTCCGGGGGGTCGCCCCCGGGCCAGCACAGCGTAGGCACGCCATCATGTGGAGGGCATGTGACATTTTTATGTCACTGCCCTATCCTGAACGCATGTCCAGAACCACGTTCCGCCTCGACGAGCACCTCCTCGCCGAGGCCAAGGCCTACGCGGCGCGGCACCACCGCAGCCTGAACTCCGTCATGGAGCAGGCGCTACGCCGAATGCTCGCGACCGCTCGCGAGCTAGAGGATCGCCCCCCCGTGGAGGTGATCACCTATGGTGGCAGCGGGCTCCAGCCTGGCGTTGACCTCAGCCCTGCGGGGATCAAGAAGATCCTCGAAGACGAGGATATCGAGCACTACCTCGAGGTGGCGGCCGATGATGCTCGCAGACACCAACGTTCTGATCTACGCTCACAGGCCTGAGGCCGAGCGGCATCCGGAGTACCGCACCTGGCTACAAGAAATGATCAATGGGCCCGAGCCCTACGCGGTCTCTGATTTCGCGCTGAACGGCATGATGCGCGTGGTCACCAACAGGCGAATCTACCGAGACCCGACCCCCCTTGGTCATGCGCTGGCACACGCAGGCAGGATACGAAATCAGCCGCATGCCGAGGTCGTGAACCCGGGCACTGAGTTCTGGGAGATCTTCGCCGAGCTGTGTCGCCAGGTGGACGCTCGGGCAAAGCTTGTCCCGGATGCGTACCTAGCGGCTCTCGCCATTGAGCACGGCTGCGAGTTCATCACAACCGACAAGGACTTCGCGCGGTTTCCTGGGCTGCGCTGGCGTCACCCACTGGATTGAGCGGCCGGCCCGGCGGCGGTGTCAGGCGGCGCAGCCGTTAAGGTCCATGAACATGTTCGCCGTTACGGCCGCGCGCATTGACCCCGATGACCCGCTGAGCGGTCTGGAGTTTGGCGAGCGCCCGGAGCCGTCGCCGCCGGAGGGTTGGACCACCGTCACGGTCAAGGCGGCCTCACTCAACTATCACGATGTATGGACGCTGCGTGGGGTCGGCATCCGTGCCGACCAGCTACCGATCGTGCTCGGCTGCGACGCCGCCGGGGTGGACGAGGACGGCAATGAGGTCGTAGTGCACGCGATCGTCGGTGACGCCGTGGCCGGAGGTGGTGACGAGACACTGGACCCGAGCCGCTCGCTGCTCTCCGAGCGCTACGACGGCACGTTCGCCGATCGCGTCGCGGTGCCAAGGCGCAACCTGCTCGCCAAGCCTGCCTGCTTGTCGTTTTCCGAGGCGGCGTGCCTGCCGACGGCGTACCTGACCGCCTACCGGATGCTGTTCGGCAAGGCAGGCGTGCAGCCGGGCGCGACCGTTCTCGTCCAAGGCGCGGGCGGTGGCGTGGCGACGGCGCTGATCCTGCTCGGTAGGGCCGCCGGTTTTCGTGTGTGGGCAACCAGCCGCAGTGCGGCCAAGCGGGAGCGCGCCGTGAGCCTTGGCGCCGAACAGGCTTTCCCATCCGGCGCGCGGCTCCCTGAGCGCGTCGATGCTGTCATGGAGACCGTTGGCCAGGCCACGTGGGCGCATTCGCTGAAGTCGCTGCGGCCCGGTGGCCGAATCGTGATCTGCGGCGCGACGAGCGGAGCGGTCCCGCCGGCCGATCTGACGCGCGTGTTCTTTCTCCAGCTTTGCATCGCCGGGTCAACCATGGGCACCCGCGATCAGCTAGGTCGGCTGCTGCGGTTCTGTGAGCAGACTGGAGTACGGCCCCTGATCCACACGGAGTTGCCGCTTGATCGGGCACGTGAAGGTTTTGCCGCGATGCTCGCGGGCGACCTGTTCGGGAAGATCGTTTTTACCCTTTAGTCCCCGCCGCCCCAGCCTCGCTGGAACCACTGTGCTCATCTATCACGGGAGACTCGGCCGTCTCACTGGCTTCAGGCGGCCCGCTTTCGTCAGCAGATCGGGCCTTGTCCGGTCCGGCCTTGTCCGCTCCGGCCTTGTCCGCTCCGGCCTTGTCCGGCCGAGTCTTGACCGGGCCGAAGACGTCGCTGCGGATCCGCTCGAGCGCATCCTCGAGGATGAGCCGCAGCTCGTCCATGGCGCCCTCGCCGAGCACTCCGGCTTGCCGGATCGCCGAGCGCACCTCGTTGGCGAACTCCCTCGCCACCGCCTCGAAGTCGCGGCCCGCACGACCACGGCCGCGACCATGGCCGGACCGGTTCCATCGGCCCGGCCAGTCGGTCCAGCGCGCCCATTCCCGCCATCCGGTCCAGTCGCCCCAGTCACGGTCCGCAGTAGGCTGATCGTTCTCCTGCCGGGCACGCTCACGGGATTGGTCTCGGTCTTGCTCACCTGCTGGGTCACGTGCGTGGTCGCGGGCACTGCGGATCTCTTCACGCACCCGCCTCGCGTGCTCACGCGCATCGTCACGCGCCTGGCGAGCCTGCTCGTGCGGTGATCTCCGCGTCTGGCTGTGCATCTCGCGCGTTGCCCAGGTCAGTTCTTCGCGCAGACTGCGCACCGTGTCACGTACGTCCTCCTTGACCTCGCGAGCGATCCCGCTAACCGACTCGGTGATCTCCCGCTCCAGGTCGTTGAGCTCATCGATGCGACGGTTGATCTCTTCGCGGCCCTTGTCGGTGATCCGGTAGATCTTGCGGCCCTCTTCCTCATCATGAGTCAGCAGGCCTTCCTCTTCGAGCCGGGCGAGGCGTGGGTAGATGGTCCCGGGCGACGGCGCATAGACCCCCATGAACCGGTCCTGCAAGAGCCTGATTACCTCATAGCCATGCCTGGGCGCCTCATCGAGGAGCTTGAGCAAGTACAGCCGCAGCCGCCCGTGTCCAAAAACCGGGCTCATCGTGCCTCCTCTGTGCCCACCCGGGTCCTTTCCTGGCCCGCTGGGGCGCTTCGCCGCAGCAGTGTGACGGATCCAGACATGGTGCTTACCGACAGTCGCCCGTCGCCAGTTCCGAGTGTTCCTGCCAGGCTGGTCGTGCCGGGCTTGCGACCGCTTGCCAGGCCGTCGAACGCGGTCTCGATGCGCCCGGAGCCAGAACGAAGATCGACCTGCGCGCTGACCGTAGCAGGCAGGCGCATCGCGACGTCTCCAGAAACCGATGCGGCTTGCATCGAGCCAGCAGGAGCGAGGTCGGCGTCAATGGTGATCCGGCCGTTGACTGTCTTGGCGTCCAGCCGCCCGAGTGATCCCCCGGCGATCGTCAAGTCACCGGAGACGCTCTTGAATGCGATCTCGCCATCCACGTCCTGCGCTTCAAGGTAACCCGACACTGTGTTCGCATCCAGACTGCCAGTTACGCCGTCCATCGTGATGCCGCCAGAAACGCTCTTGACCGACGTCCGCGCGGACATGCCTGATACCACCGCGGCAGCGTTTACGATGCCGAGCTGAGTGGGGCAGTCCTTCGGCACGGTGACCGCGATGCTTGCCGAGTGGCGCTGCGGGCGAAGCCAGCCAAGCACCCCATCCCAGGTCATGTCCTCGTAGGTAATGGTCAGGATCCCGGCGTCATGGGTTACGAGCAGCGGCTGGCCCGATACAGACTCCACGTCGAGTCGGGGCCTATCCTCCGCCGCGAGGACCGCAACCGAACCCGAGATGAGGCGGATCCGCAGCGCCACGACGCCGTCGAACGTCAGGCTGGTAGGCGTGTCGATGGTCCACCGCGCCATCGCGGGCTCCTTTCATCGTGGCCGCGAGGCCGTGTTTTAAGACGCAGGCTATGACTACATACGATATATCGCGTCTGCTCGCAGTCAAGATGTATCTCGATACTACCGCATGTGCGAGGGCTGCGGGGCGGTCGGTCGGCTCGGGTGCGGCGGCTGCGGGGCGGTCGGCCGGCTCGGGTGCGGCGGCGGTTATTCCTCCTCGTCGAGCCGGGCCAGCCATGTCGCGAGCCGCTCGACCTGATACTCAAAGCCTGGGTTGAGGTCCACGAACTCCCGTAGCCGCTCAGCCAGCCACGACAAGCTGACCTGCTCCTCGCCACGCCGCAGGGCAAGCTCCTCGATTCCACGGTCGGTGAAGTACATATCCGGCTGCTTCAGACTGCTGCGCCTGCTTCAGGAGTGAACGCCGCCTCGGTCACCGCCCGCTGCTCGGCCGCGTGCAACTTCGCCGATCCAACCGCTGGGGCTGAACTCGGCGCGCGTGATACGCGCACGACGGGACGGCCGAGATGGGCGCTGAGCTTCAGCGCGAGCCACGGCCAGGCCCCCATGTTGGCGGGCTCCTCCTGGACCCAGACGAGTTCGCGGGCCGATGGGTAGCTGTCAAGGGCCGCCTTCAGCTCGCCGATCGGCAGCGGGTAGAGCCGCTCGACGCGCAGCAGTGCGGTCGACTGATCGTCCTGCGCCGCACGATGGGCGGCCAGGTCATACGAGATTTTCCCGGAACAAAGCAGGACGCGGCGCACCTTCGCGGGATCAGGGCTTGCGGGGTCGCCAATAAGCGGGCGGAACGATCCAGCGGTGAAATCGTCCACCGCCGACGTCGCGGCTTTCAGCCGGAGCATTGACTTCGGGGTAAACACCACCAGCGGCTTGCGGCGGCCGCTCGTGGCCTGCCAGCGCAGCAAATGGAAGTAGTTGGCAGGGGTGGACGGCTGCGCGACGGTCATGTTGTCCTGGGCGCACAGCCCAAGAAATCGCTCGATCTTGGCCGACGAGTGGTCCGGGCCCTGGCCCTCATATCCGTGTGGCAGCAGCAGCACGACGCTGGACTGCTGGCCCCACTTTTGCTCACCGGAGCTGATGAACTCGTCCACGATCGACTGGGCACCGTTGGCGAAGTCGCCGAACTGTGCCTCCCAGCACACCAGCGCGCCGGGCCGCGCCACCGAGTAGCCGTACTCGAACCCCATCGCGGCGAACTCCGACAGCAGCGAGTCGTACACGTAGAACTTGGTCGTCCCCCTGTCGAACTGCTTGAGCGGCGTGTACTCGGCAGCTGTGTGCCGGTCTACCAGCACCGCGTGGCGCTGGCCGAACGTTCCCCGCCTGGTGTCCTGGCCCACGAGCCTGACCGGGTAGCCGTCGCTGAGCAGTGAGCCGAGTGCGAGCAGCTCTGCGGTGGACCAGTCCACCGCAGAATCGGCGATCACGGCGGCACGGCGCTGCAGCAGCGGCCGCAGGCGAGGATGCACGGTAAACCCGTCAGGCAGGTTGAGCTGGGTGTCAATTATCCGCTTGATGCTCTCATCGGTGATCGCCGTCGCCTGGTGCTCGATCCGTTCGGAGGTTTCAGGTTCCGGCCTCACCACGGCGCCGGGCTCGATCGGGCGCTCAGCGGCCTCACGGGTTTCTGTGAACGCCCGCTCGAGCTGCACCTGGTAGTCACGTAGCGCCTGTTCCGCTTCTTCCATCGTGATGTCGCCACGCCCGATCAGCGCCTCGGTATAAAGCTTGCGCGTCGACCGCCTGGCGTCGATCAAGTCATACATGAGCGGCTGCGTGAACGAGGGGTTGTCCGCTTCGTTGTGCCCTCGGCGCCGGTAGCAGACCAGGTCGATGACCACATCCTTGCGAAACGCCTCGCGGTACTCGAATGCCATCCGGCCGACTCGGACGACACCCTCGGGATCGTCCCCGTTGACGTGGAAGATCGGCGCCTGGATCATCCGCGCCACATCGGTGCTGTAGACGCTCGAGCGCGAGTGCTGTGGCGCGGTGGTAAAGCCCACCTGATTGTTGACCACGATGTGGACCGTGCCACCGGTGCGGTAGCCGCGCAGCTGTGAGAGGTTCAGCGTCTCCGCGACCACGCCCTGCCCGGCAAATGCCGCGTCGCCGTGGATAAGCACGGGAAGGACGGTGAAACCCGGCTCGCCCTTGTCGAGGACGTCCTGCTTCGCCCTGACCACGCCCTCGAGAACGGGGTCTACCGCCTCCAGGTGGCTTGGGTTGGCGACCAGCGAGGCGCGGAGCTTGCTGCCATCGGCGGCCACGAAATCCCCGTCGGCGCCGAGGTGGTATTTGACGTCACCCGACCCGTGCGCGGTACGCGGGTCGAGATTGCCCTCAAATTCCTGAAAGATTTGCGCATACGACTTGCCGACGATGTTGGCGAGCACGTTGAGCCTGCCGCGGTGGGCCATACCGAGGACGGCCTCATCCAGGCCCGCCCCTGCAGCCTCGGTAAGCACCGCATCAAGCAGCGGGATCAGCGACTCGGCGCCCTCGAGTGAGAACCTTCGCTGCCCAACGAACTTGGTCTGCAGGAACATCTCGAACGCCTCGGCAACGTTGAGGCGGCTGAGGATGCGCAACTGCTCTTCGTGGCTGGCCTTGCCGTGCGGTCGCTCGATGCGTGCCTGTAGCCAGGCCCGCTCCTCTGGGTTCTGGATGTGCATGTACTCGACGCCGACGGTGCGGCAGTACGAGTCACGCAGCACACCCAAGATCTCGCGGAGCTTCATCAACGCCTTGCCGCCAAACCCGCCCGTGGCGAATTCACGCTCGAGATCCCACAGGGTCAGGCCGTGCTGGTTGATGTCCAGGTCAGGATGCTTGCGCTGGCGGTACTCCAGCGGGTCGGTGTCCGCCATCAGGTGGCCACGCACCCGGTAGGCATGGATCAGCTCTTGAACACGGGCGGACTTGGCGATGTCATCCTCGTGGCCGGCCGGGATGTCCCGCACCCAGCGCACAGGCTCATACGGAATCCGCAGCGACTCGAAGATCTCGTCGTAGAACCCGTCCTCACCGAGCAGCAGCTGGTGGATTCTGCGCAGAAACTCGCCCGACTGCGCGCCCTGGATGATCCGGTGGTCGTAGGTCGAGGTGAGCGTCATGGCCCTGCTGATGGCCAGCCTCGCGAGCGTCTCTTCTGACGCGCCGTGATAGGCGGCCGGGTATTCCATCGCGCCCACAGCGACGATGCACCCCTGGCCGGGCATCAGCCGTGGCACCGAATGGACGGTGCCGATTGTCCCCGGGTTGGTGAGGGTGATGGTCGTTCCCTCGAAGTCGGAAACCACGAGCCGGGCATTTCCTGACGGGCGCGCCCTGCGCACCACGTCTTCGTAGGCCATCCAGAACTGCCGGAAATCCAGCGTCTCTGCAGCCTTGATGTTCGGGACGAGCAGCTGACGGGAGCCGTCGGGCTTGCGCACGTCGATCGCGAGGCCGAGATTCACGTGCTCGGGCTGAATGATCGCCGGTCTGCCGTCGACCTCCGCGTACGACGCGTTCATCTCCGGCATCGCGCTCAGCGCCCGCACCATCGCGTAACCGATCAGGTGGGTGAAGGACACCTTGCCGCCGCGGCCGCGTCTCAGGTGGTTGTTGATGACGATCCGGTTGTCGATCAACAGTTTGGCCGGGACCGTGCGCACGCTGGTCGCGGTAGGAACGGCAAGACTCGCTGCCATGTTCACCGCGGTGCGCGCCGCGGCGCCACGAAGCCGGACCTCGCTCGCGCCGGCCGGCGCCGGTGCCGCCGCGAGCCGCGCATCCGGCCCGCGACCCTGCTCAGCCTGCGGCGTCACCGAGGTTTGCGTCACCGAGGTTGGCGTCACCGGCGAGGGTGAGGTTATCTGCGACGGCGGGGTTACCGGCGAGGTTGGCGCCGCGGGCGAGGGCGCGGTTACCCGCGAGGTTGGCGCCGCAGGCGAGGTCTGCGGCGCAGCCGCGGCAGTTGCGTGCGGCCCGTAGTTGCCGCCCGCCGGTGCCCCCGGCCGCGTATCAGCGGCGGCACCGGCTTCGGGCGCTTGGCTCTTGGCTGCGGGCGCTTCGGGTGGTGGGCTCTTGGGCGCGAGGGCTGCGGAGGCTTCAGGTGGTGGGCTCTTGGGCGCAGCGGCTGCGGGTGCTCGCGGTCCGGATGGCGCTGCCGCGGGTGCCGTCGCAGTCTCGGGTTGATAGTCGGCGAAGAAGCTCCACCAGGCGCGATCGACGCTTTGCGGATCCGCGAGGTACCGCTGGTAGAGCTCGTCGACTAGCCATTCGTTCGCGCCGAAATCCGCGTCTGGCGGCTGCCCCGGCCGCTGTCCGTCGGCCGAGCCGCCTGTCCCCGGGTCGCCCGTGCGCCGAGGGTCGGCTGCTTGCTTGGTTGGATCCGCGGAGGCACGCGGCGGATCAGAAGACACGCCGGACATCGCCCTCTTCCGAAATGTTGGCCGATCACTGAACGTCAGAGGTCCGCACAACCTCTTGAACCAGGCTACCCGCAGATAACCCTCAGATCGCGGGTCGCGCACCACGCGCGGGCAGTACGTCTCTGATAGCCGCCAGCTCGTCACACCTGGTGCATGCTCGGCGCTGAACGCGTGGTAAAGCTGCCAGCCCTTCAGGCGCGCTGCCGCAAGTGGTCTCTGCCGTGTGGCGCGAGCCAGTTGGCGTAGGGGCCCCTGGGCACGATCCCAGAGGGATTGAGGTGCGGCTGTGTCTGGAAGTAGTGCACCTTGATATGGCCGAAGTCGGTGGTGTCGCCGAACCCGTGGCGCTGGTAGAGGTCGCGCGCGTAGCCCCAGAGGTTCGGGTAGTCGACGATCCGCCGCAGATTGCACTTGAAGTGCGAGTAGTAGACGGCGTCGAACCTGGCTAGCGTCGGATACAGCCGCACGTCGGCCTCGGTGATCTGGTCGCCAAGCAGAAACCGCCTCCGTGCCAGCCGTTGCTCCAGTGCGTCGAGTGTGGTGAAGAGCGCGTCGAAGGCCTCTTCGTAGGCTGCCTGAGTCGTGGCGAATCCCGCCTTGTACACGCCGTTGTTGACGGTGTGGTACATCAGCGTGTTCAGGGCGTCGATCTCACCGCGCCTGCCGGCCGGGTAGAGGTCGGGCGCGGCGGGGTGGTGCCAGGTGCGAAACTCGGTCTCGAGAGTCACGGTGAGCTGCGGGAAGTCGTTGGTGACTATCCGCCGCGTACGGGTGTCCCAGACGCACGGCACGGTATACCGCGCGGAATATCCCGGATCGGTCAGGAAATACAGCTCGGACAGGAACCTTGCTCCGGTGAGCGGGTCCCTTCCGCCCGGGCTGGTCGTAAACCGCCACCCTCGCTCGTCCCTGATTGGGTCCACGATGGTGACGCCAATGACCTGCTCAAGACCGAGCAGCCGACGGACGATCAGCGCACGGTGCGCCCATGGGCAGGCCATGGATGCGTACAGCTGATATCGGCCGGGCTCGGCCCGATAGCCGCTGGCTCCATCGGCGGTAATCAGGCTGGTGAACCAGTTGGGTTGGCGCACGAACCTGCCCTCGGGCGTTATCTCGCCGGTGGGCGTCGCCTGTGGCGGGGTGAAGTGCGGCGTAGCTGGCAGCACCACCATCCCCTTCTGCCCTGAACGACGGGTGATGTGGATTACAACGACAGACGATAGGGACTCACACGACGGACTATAGGGATTAGGACGAAGACGACGATACGACCCTCAATTAGCGATCGGACAGATGTATCAGGTCGAAGTGTCTGGCCAAGGAAGATCATGCCCCAGGCACGCAACTCAACCGTAGGCGCTGTTGCCCCGCAACGGTAGAGGCCGTGGCCGCGTGTCAAATGGGCTGCAAGGGGGCACTTGCCTTGCTCTCGAGGCGCCGTGGTACCACTGAACGGAGTTCGTTTGTGGAGGAGCCATGGCGGATCTGAGGTTCGATGGGCGCGTCGCGATCGTCACCGGTGCCGGTCACGGGCTCGGCCGCGAGCACGCGCTCGACCTTGCGGCCCGCGGCGCAAAGGTCGTGGTAAACGACCTAGGTGGGGCCGTAGATGGTACGGGCACGTCGAGCGGGCCAGCCAGCGACGTCGCAGAGCAGATCCGTAAGAACGGCGGAACGGCTGTTCCTAGCTGTGACAACGTCGCAATTGCCGACGGTGCGGAGGCGATCGTCAAGACGGCCATCTCCGAGTTCGGCCGGGTTGATGCCGTCATCAACAACGCTGGCATCCTGCGTGACAAAACATTCATGAAGATGACCGCGGAGGAGTTTGACGCGGTGCTCGGCGTCCACCTGCGGGGCTCCTTCCTCGTCACGCATGCCGCCTGGCCGCACCTTCGCGCACAGGGATACGGCCGTGTGGTGATGACGTCATCCCCGGCCGGGCTTTTTGGCAGCTTCGGTCAAGCCAATTACGCCTCCGCGAAGATGGGCCTGGTCGGGCTGACCAAGACGCTGTCGCTTGAGGGCGCCAAGTACGGCATCAAGGCAAACGCCATCGCGCCTGTCGCCTACACGCGGATGACGGCCGGCCTTCTCCCGGACGAGCTTGCAGGCCGCCTCGGGCCCGAGTTCGTTAGCCCCCTTGTCAGCTATCTCGCGCACGAGGACTGTGCGTCCAGCGGTGAGGTGTACTCGGTCGCTGGTGGCCGGGTGGCACGGGTGTTCGTCGCTGAAGGCCCCGGCTGGGTCAAAAAGGACGGGCTGACGGCAGAGGACGTGCGTGATGCCTGGGGCCAGATCAACGCAGAACAGCCGTCGATCCTGCCCGCCAACGCCGGCGAGCAGACCGCGGCTTTGCTGAGTGCTCTGCAGGGCTGAAGTTCGGGTTGCTCGCGGTTTAAGAAGCACAGCCCAAGAGGTGGTTTCTTACCCTGGGTCACTGGCCCGGTTCTCGCTGCGACGTGAACTCTGCCTCTAGCATGTTTGGCCGGAGGTGGCGCAAACGTGCGTGAGTTCGGCGAACTCGAAAGCGCGATCATGGATGTCATCTGGGCGGGGGACCGCCCGTATGTCGTCCGCGAGGTGCGCGAGCGCATGCGGTATGACCGGCCGGTGGCCTACACAACCGTGATGACCGTGATGTCCATTCTGTATCGCAAGGGTGTGCTGCGGCGGGAGAAGTATGGGCGCGCGTGGCGGTACTGGCCCGCGGAGACCAGGGAAGAGCATGACGCGAGGCTTATGGTCGAGGTGCTCCATTCAGGCGGCAACCGGTTCGTGACGATGCGGCGGTTCCTTGAGACCGTCGGCGATGAGGGCCTGGCAAGCGTGCGCGAGGCCATGCGTGACATGCCGACCACGGGCGCCGCAGCCTTCTAGCAGGCTCGCCCGGCGGTGTTTCGGCAGGGCTCGCCCGGCGGTCTTTCTTGCAGGGCCCGCCCGGCGGCCTTCTGGCGGACATGAGCTGCACAGAGTCGCGTCGCCAGTGGCCGCAATCCCGGTACGATCGGCGCGGTAGATGTGGCGCAATCCGTAAGGCTCCAAGTCCGGGCGCGGGGACTGCCAGGGTCGTCCCCTGGCCTGCCCTTCCGGCTTGATGGGCCACCGGCTCGGCTGCGGCATCCGCTGACCGGTACGCCGGTACGCCGGGAGGACAAGCGCAGCGGTGGACACGACAGGAATTCCTGAGGATGGCGCCTTCCAACCGGATGATGGTGGTGCCGCATTGCCCAAACGGACCGGTGGTCGCGGCCCCGATCATGGCGGCGTCCAGGGGTGGGTGTCCAGTGGCGCTCCCGGCGACGACGTCGACTACGCCGCCGGATATGGCTACGGTCCCGGGTACGGCAACCCTGGAGATAGCGGATACGGAGAGGGCTACGGCGCGGCGGCGGCACCGCGCGACGACCGGGCTGTGACACCGATGCCCGGCGGGCTCGCCGTGAGCGCTCCGCAGCCGCCGGTTGTGGGCCCTACCCCGGCGCTTCGTGGCCTTCCCGGCGGCCCAGGGATCAGGCAAGAGGCGGAAGGCTCCGGTGCGGCCAACCCCACCGAGCCGCGAAAACCGGCTGGCCGCTCGCCGTGGCAGCGGTCGCAGAGTGCCTGGAGCGACTCGGGCATCGCCTGGCAGCGCCCTGTTGTCAACTGGGAACCCGCGGAGGCCGAATGGGAGCGCATTCAGGCGGGACGGACGCCGCAAGGCCGGCTCCGCGATCGCGTCCGGGGCAGCCGCCGCGATCGCGTCTGGGGCAGCCGCCGCGATCGCGTCCGGGACAACCGCCACGGCGGCACGGAGGGAAGCCGCCGCGATTCCGGCGGGTCCATCAAGAGCAGTGGACAGCTCGAACGCCTCGGGATCAACGGACGGTTGGTCGCCGCGGGCGCCGCGCTGGTCACGGTTGTCGCCGTGCTCGCCGGCGTGGGATTCATTGTCGGTAGGGATGAGCCCGCGCCAGAACCGTCACGGCCGCGCTCTGCGTACCCGGCCGCGCGCCTGGCGGATGCGGACTTCGCGACCACGCCTTCGCTCAACGCCCGCGGCGTTTCCCAGGCTCTCGACGCCGTCGCGAGTTACGGTTCGATGGTTGTCGCCGCTGGCTCAAAGACCAGTGCGGGCCTGCGCCGCACGCAGTTCTTCGTCTCGGCCGATGGCGGCCGCACCTGGCAGCTTGCGCCGGTGACGGCGCCCGATGGCGGCGAGCAGCTCACTTCACAGGCTCCGACAGCGATCGCAGCCGGCCCTGCGGGCTGGCTGGCGTTGGCCCCCGGTATGTCATGGACGAGCACCACCGGCCGGTCATGGCGGGTAGGACCGCCACCAGGGCTGACGCCGATGCGACCGGGTGACCGGCTGCTCACGCTCACCGCCACGGCGAGCGGTTTTCTCGCCGCAGGTTCGGCGGCCCGGCGGGGAGGCGGCGGCCCGGTCATCTGGGTGTCACCCGATGGCCTGAAATGGCGCAGAACCGACGCGAGCCAGCTCCACCTGTCGGCGCCAGGCACGGTGCACGGGATCATCTTCGCGGCGGCGCACGGCGACAACACCGTTATCGCTGGGCAGGTCAGCAGGACCGTGGTGACCGGCACGGGTAAGCGGCGGCGCACACATCACATCACAGAGGTCGACCTGTGGCCGGGGTTCGTGCTTGTCCGCCCGGCCGTCGGAGGCAAGGCCGGCCCGGGTTGCGTCGTCTACACCTCGACCACTGGCAGGAGCTGGAGCTATGGCGGAAAGATCACCGCAGGCAAACAGGCTCACCTGCGGCCGTTGGCGGTCAGCGGCAGTGATCAGGGAGCAGTGATCGCGGCGGTCGTGGCGGGAGGCCGCCTGGTCGCTTATCAAAGCGCGAGCGGCCGGTCCTGGCGGCGGGCAAGGGTGCTGGGCCGCGCGGCGACCGCCTCACTTTCCGGCCTGACGGTCATTGTCGGCGGGAATGTGGTGGCTGCGGGTGCGGCGGGAGGGCACGGGCTGCTCGTCGTCGCCGGGGTAGGCAGAGTCGTCGTTGATTTGACGAAGATCCGCGGGGCCTCATTTCCAGAGCGTGCGGTCAACGCAATCGCTTCCACGCCGGGCCTGAATATCGCGGTTGGCAGCGCGAACGGGAATCCGGCGGTCTGGATCGCGCCGCGAGGCCACGATTGGTCACGTGCCTCGGGTGCGAACCCGGGTGTGTTCAGCCGCGCCTATGTTGCCGGGCTGAGCAGCGTCACCTATGGACGGGACGGCTGGCTGGCGGTTGGCGGGACCCTGGACGGCGCCACCGCGCATCCTGTCGTCGTATTCTCACGCGATGGCCTAACGTGGCACGCCGCCGATGGCGGGCGGCCGTTCGCTTCGGCCAATGGCCAGGGCAGCGACGCGGGCAAGGGTGACCTGGACGGTCAGGATGGGCCGCGGAGCATGTCCGCGGTCACGGCCGGCCCGTTCGGCTACGTGGCAGTGGGGCAGCACGCCGGCGGTCCTGCGGTGTGGACGTCGCCTGACGGCCGCATATGGAGGCTGCTCGACCTGCCAGCGGTTGGCGGCGGTGCGAGGGCAGGACTCGAGTACGTCGCGGCGTCCGGCAGCCGGGTGGTTGCGCTGGGCGACATCCGCACAGCCGGCCGAACTGCTCCACTCGCGGCGTTGTCCGCCGATGGCGGTCAGACGTGGCGGGAGGTAGGTGTGTCACTTCCTGGGGGTGCTGGAGAGATTACCGGCCTGACCACGGCGGGCACCGGGTTCGTCGCGGTAAGTACGATCGGCTCACCTGGCCGCTTCGACGTCGCCGTCTTGACATCACCTGACGGGACGTCATGGAAGCCGGCGGTCCCGTCGGGTACCGGACTCTCTGGCCCCGGGATACAGGAGATCACCGCGCTCACCACGGACGGGGGCAGGTTGCTCGGGGCCGGCTTCAACGCCACGGGGACCACCCAAGATCTCACGCTCTGGCTCGCACCGCCCGCGCCCGCCCGCACAGCGGCCGGCGCAGCAAACCGCTGAGCGGGCTAGCGCCGCGGCACGCACAGCCTTCCGTGATCACGGAACCTTTTTCCGTCTATTCCCGGAGAAGGTTCCGTGATCATGAAGGATCGGCTGGAGTCGTGCCGGGGGAGGTGCCGAGAAAGCCGGGGGAGATGCCGAGAGTGCCGGGGGAGGTACCGACGCCCGGCCGCGACCCGAGGTCGAGCCGAACCGTCCCCATCGGATCCACCAGCATGCTGCGCCCGACGCCGGTTGGGGCGCTGACCGGCGGTGCATCTAGGTCAGGCACCTGCCCTGCCGCAGCGACCCACACTGTGTTCTCTATGGCCCGCGCCCGCACCAAGGTGACCCAGTGCTCTTCCTTGAACAGGCCGGCTCCCCAGGCGGCAGGCACGACCAGAAGCTGCGCCCCACGGTCGATCAATGCGCGGGCGAGTTCTGGAAACCGGATGTCGTAGCACGTGATAAGGCCGGCGCGGATCCCATCGAACTCGGCGACGACGGGCTGCTCCCCGGGCGCGACAAGATCCGATTCACGCTGGCCGAGCGCGTCAAACAAGTGGATCTTCCGGTACCCGGCGCAGCGGTTACCCTGCCGGTCAAAGGCGACCGCCGTGTTGTACACACGTCCGTCCGGCGCAGGCTCAAAGACCCCCGCGACCATGGCGGTCTGGTGATCACGGGCGGCCGACGCCAGTGCCGCGCAGAACGGCCCGTCGAGCGGCTCGGCAGCCCCGCGCAGATCGGCGCCGAAGCGGATCTGGGTCGCCTCGGGGAAGACCGCGAGATCGGCGCCCTGCGCCGCCGCCGCGGACATAGCCTCCTTCACTCTGGCCAGGTTGACGCCAGGGTCGCTGGAGACCGGGATCTGGCACAGCGCAACCTTCATGACGCAAGGGTATGTGGCGCATAGGCTGGCACCAATGAACGATCCACGGCGCGACGCTGGCGGCGGGGCAGCCATGCTGGCGCGAGCCATCGATGCCACCGGCTGCGACCTCTTTCTAGCGCTCGGCGCGGCGGGCGTGAGCACCGTTTTTTCTCCCGCAAGCATCGTGATCGCGCTTCAGATGGCGCTGCGCGGCGCGCGCGGCGAGACCGCGGCGGAACTCGCCCACTTCCTGCACGTCACGCGGGCGGATGCGGCGGGCGAGGCGCTGCGGCTGCTAACGGCCGATCTTGCCAGCGCGGCAGGGGACGACGACGTCACGTTCCGCATGCCGAACACCATGTGGGTGCAGTCAGGCATGCGTCTTCTGCCGGAGTTCACCGCATGGATCAGCGAGGTCGCCGCCGCAAGTGTGGATGACGCGGACTTCATTCACGAGGCGGAGAAGGCACGGCAAGAGATCAACAGGATCATCGCAGAGCAGACCGAGGACAAGATCAGGGATCTGCTCGCACCGAAGGTGATCCATCAAGACACCCGTCTCGTGCTGACCAACGCCGTCTACATGAAGGCGCCATGGGCACACCCGTTTCCCGAGCAGGCGACCGATGACGCCCCGTTCCACCTCGACGGCGGCGGCACGGTGCGGGTGCCGATGATGCGCGAGACCGCGCAGTTCGGTTACTGCCGTGGTGACGGCTACCAGGCGGTCGTGCTGCCCTATGCGGGCGAGCGGCTCGCCATGGCATTCGTGCTGCCTGACGGGCACCTCGCCGCGCTGGCCGACCGGCTCGCTGCTGGCGGCTTGCATGGCATGCTCGCCGGCGTGCGGCGCACGCAGGTGCGGCTAGCGCTGCCACGGTTCCACCTCGAGACCCAATTCCAGTTGAGCGGCACGCTGCGACGGCTCGGCGTGGTGCGCGCCTTTTCCTCAGACGATGCGGATTTCAGCGGCATCACTACCGAGGAGTTTCTGTACATCGACGAGGTCGTGCACAAGGCATACATCGACGTGGATGAGAAGGGCACCGAGGCCGCCGCGGCAACCGCCGTGGCCATACGGATGCTCGCCGCCTTCAGCCCGGCTGCGCCGCCGGTGACAGTCACCGTCGACAGGCCCTTCATGTTCGCCATCACTGACATGGTGACCGGGGTACCGCTGTTCCTCGGGAACGTGATGAACCCTGCCGTAGGTACGTGAGCCACCCGCCGCGGAGTGAGCCACCCGCCCGAAGTGAGCCACCGCCGTGGTGTCAGCCGAAGGTGACGATCTGGCGGATCACTTCTCCGCTGGCGAGCGATGTAACCGCCTCGTTCAGCTCGTCGAACTTGATCCGGCGGCTGATAAGACCCTCGATGTCGAGCCTGCCCGCGCGCCAAAGCTCGACGAACATGCTTATATCGCGGCGCATATCCGAGCCTCCGTAAAGCGAGCTGTGCAGGGTCTTGCCCTCGAAGAGCAGCTCGAAGGCGCTGAACTGCACCGTGTCGTCGGCGGCGCCAGCGCCGACCACGATGACGTCGCCGCCGCGCCGGGCGAGCTGCCAGGCGGTTCGGATGGCTGCGCTCTTGCCGACGACCTCGAAGGCGTAATCAAAGCCCTTGCCGCCGGTGAGGTCGGCCTTTGCCTGTTCCACGCCTTCCAGGGTGGCGGCGTGGGTGGCACCGAACCGCCGTGCCTGCGCGTGCTTGGCGGCCAGCGGGTCGACGGCGAGGATCTTGGTCGCCCCGGCGATCTTGGCGCCCTGGATCACGGCAAGCCCGACGCCGCCGCAGCCGACGACCGCAACGGACGAGCCGGGCCTAACCCGGGCGGTGCTGATCACGGCGCCGACACCAGTCGGGATGCCGCAGCCGAGCAGGGCGGCGTACTCAAAAGGCACATCCGGATCGATCTTGATGGCGCCCTGCCACGGGATGACAAGCTCCTCTGCCCAGGTCCCGCAGCCCGCCATGCCAAACGCGGGCGTGCCGTCACCAAGGGTGAAACGCGGCTTCTTGAAACCCTCGATGACATAGGTGAGGCACAGGTGCGGCTGGCCGCGAAGGCACGCGGAGCAGTTCCCGCACGCGGGGGTCCATGAAACGACCACGTGATCGCCTGGCCGAACCGATGTGACCTGGCTGCCGGCCTCGATGACCTCTCCCGCTCCCTCGTGGCCGATGACCGACGGGAGGCCCACCGGGAGCACCCCGGTCATCGCGGACAGGTCCGAATGGCACACACCTGTCGCCTTGATCCGTACCCGCACCTCGCCGGGTGCCGGGGTCACCGTCGCGACGTCGTCGCGCAGGTCGAGCGCGGCGTCGCCGACGGCGTGCAACACAGCGGCACGCACCGGGTTCTCCCCTCCGTTGCAGGGCCGCTCCGCGGCTCCGTGGCAGGGCCGCCCTGCGGCCGCTCACTCACCCGGAAAGTAGAACACGTTCCAGCACGGCTGGGCAAGGCGGCATCGCGCCGCCCACCGCATGCGGTTCCTGTACTGCTACTTAACGGCTGCGCTCGGGTGTCACGAAGCGGCAGCCGTTAAGGAGCCTTGGGGTGTTCCAATGCCTACGGCGCGAGCGCCACTGCGGCGCCCGCGTCGGCCGCGGCGCTAGAGTTCCGCCGTGGCCATGCCGAACGAGTTCCAGCGTGCCGCCGAGGCAGCCAAGGGCTTCATGCCGCCCGCGGAGGGCGGGGCGCTGTACGAGACCGCCCGCGAGTACGCGCGCCTTGGCCCGGTCGTCGAGATCGGGACGTACTGCGGTAAGTCGACCATCTACCTTGCCGCGGCGATGCGCGGCAGCGAGCGGCGGGTCATTACGGTTGATCATCACCACGGCTCGGAGGAGAACCAGCCCGGCTGGCAGTACCACGATCCATCCCTTGTGGACCAGCGCACCCGGCGGCTGGACACCCTACCGTGGTTTCGCTCCACCCTCGAGGCCGCCGGCCTGGAGGAATACGTGATCGCGGTGGTAGGGCGGTCCGCGGAGGTGGCCGGGCTGTGGCGCACGCCCATCGGCATGCTGTTCATCGACGGCGGTCACACCGATGAGGCGGTTCAGGCGGACTACCTGGGATGGGCGCCCTGGGTGACGGTCGGCGGCGCGCTCGCCATCCATGATGTGTTCGGCGACCCGGCTGACGGCGGCCAGGCTCCGTACCGTGTCTACCTGCGCGCGCTGCGGTCGGGTGCGTTCACCGAGGTCCGGGTGGAGGGCTCACTGCGGGTGCTTGAGCGGACCGGTGACGGCGTCGGCTGAATTCCAGACACAGTAATGGCCCGCTGCGTACTCGGGACGATGCCGGCCATCTCGAAGAGGCCGGCTCCCGCTCGCCGATCACGTCCAGAGCGAGCACCAGCTCACAGGTCTCCGCTCCGGTGATCCACGGCTGGTCGCTTACGCACCTGACGCCGAGGCCAGGGACCACGAAATCGGCCCACCGGCTGGCGAGCCGCTGCCGCGCGGCCTCACCGCGCACGGGGCCGGCCAGTACGGGGTAGTACCAGTCCATCGAGAACCGGTTCTTGTCGGCGAATGCCTGCGGGTGCTCGGTGATCACGTGGCCCAGCCGGTCTGCGGACAATTCCCAGTCCGGCTGCGGCACGCCCAGGTAGTCGGCGAGCCCGACCGCGCAGCGCAGGCTATGGTAAGTGCTCGAGCACCCGGTGAGCAGGGCGTAGTTCGCCGGGCTGCCGTCGCTCGCGCGTTCCCAGACAACCTCACCACGCTCGGTCTGCAGGCGAAGGACGTAGTCGATCGCGCGGCGCACCGTCGGCCACATCAGGACCGCGAACCCGTCATCGCCGGTGACCTGCAGTTCATGCCACACCCCGACCGCCGCGTAGGCGACCTGGTTGCTCTCCGCTGCTTCATCTGTGACCTGGCCGCCTACGGTCCTCCTCGGCCATGAGCCATCGGCCCGCTGGGAGCGGCGCAGCCATTCATAGGCACGCCGGGCTGGGTCAGCGAGACCGCAGACCGACAGCGCCATCGCGCACTCCACGTGATTCCACGCGTCGGCATGCCCGTCCGGCCACGGGATCGCACCGGACGGCAACTGTGTCGCGGCAATGCTGCGACCGGTGGCGAGGATGTCGTCCGCGCTGAGGATCCCAGCGACCGCCGGAAGGTCACGCCGCGGCATGGGTATGCTCCGGCAGCTCCTCCATCTGCGCGCGGCTTTGCGCTGGTTTTCGCAGGTACACGACGATGCTCTTGCCGAGGACCGGGTTCAGCGCACGTTCCGCGATCCTGGTGAAGGCAGGGCGCTTCACGATGTCCCAGACCAGCAGCCTGTGATAGGCACGGGCGAGCGGATGGCGATCGTTGTGCACACCGACCGCGCACTTCAGCCACCAGTAGGGCGAATGCAGTGCGTGAGCATGGTGGTGTGCGCCGACGGTGAGCCCAGACCGCTTGAGCTTGGCTTCAAGCTCGACGCGGGTGTAGATGCGGACGTGCCCGCCCGGGGTGTCGTGGTAGTCCTGCGACATCGCCCAGCAAATCCGTTCAGGCAAAAAGCTCGGCACGGTGACCGCCGCTCGCCCACCCGGCCTGAGCACGCGGGCGAGCTCGTTCATGGCACGCTGGTCGTCCAGGATGTGCTCGAGTATCTCCGCCGCGATCACCGAGTCGAAACATCCGTCCGCGAACGGCATCTCAGTCGCATCCCCGACCGCGGTGCGAGCCGCCGCCCTCGCGGGCGCCTCGCCGGCCGTCCGCATTGCGGCGAACACGGCGGCGACCTCGCGGAGTTCGGCCGCGTTCATGTCCAGCGCCACCACGTCGGCGCCGCGCCGGTACACCTCGAAGGCATGCCGTCCCGCTCCACAGCCCAGGTCCAGCACACGGTCGCCTGGACCCACGGGGAACCGGCGGAAGTCAACGGTCAGCAGGGCTCCGCTCCCTTCGTCGCGCCCGCGCTCCTTGTGATCGCTGTGGTAGGCGGGGTGTGCTCGCCGTGGCGCTGGCCGATGGCGGCCTCATACCGTGCGACGGTGGCCCTCGCAACCGCTGGCCAGGCGAAACGTTCTTGCACGCGGCGCCAGGCTGCCTCGCCGAGGCGGGCACGCCGCTCCGGTGAGTCGTGCAGCTCACGCAATGCAGCCGCCAGTGCCTCCGTGTCACCAGGCGGGATCTGCACCGCCGCGTCGCCGACGACCTCGGGCAGCGCACCCGTCCTGCTCACCACGAGCGGAGTTCCGCAAGCCAGGTGCTCGACCGCCGGCAGCGAGAACCCCTCGTACAGCGAAGGTACGACCGCGATCTCGGCGCTTGCGAGCAGCTCGGCGAGCTGGCTGTCGCTGATCCCGTGCACGAACCGCACCCGGTCGCCGAGGGCCAGTTCGCGGGCCAGTTGTTCGGTGGGCCCTCCGGGTGTGGGCTTGCTGACCACGGTCACCCGCACGTCTCGTTCTGTGGCGAGCTTGGCGACCGCGTGCAGCAGCACGGCGACTCCCTTCATTGGGGAGTCTGCGCTGGCGACGGCGATGATTTGGCCTGGCACGCGGGGGAGGGGGCGCGGGTGGAACACGCGGGTGTCCACGCCGAGCGGAATGACGTGGACGCGGCTTGGTGACACCTTGAAATCCGCGCAGATATCGCGGCGAGAGGACTGCGAGACCGTGAGGATGTCGCCCACCCTGCGGGCGACGCGGGACTGCATGCGCACAAAGCCGTACCAGCGCCACTTGGCAAGCTTGGACAGGCCACGCGCGGCCCGCAGCTCGATCCGGCGGTCGACGCTGATCGGGTGATGGATGCTGGTGACCATGGGCACGCCGAGCCGGTGAATGCCGAGCATGCCATAGCCGAGGACCTGGTTGTCATGGAGGATGTCGAAGCCGTGTCGGCGCTGCTTCAGATCACGCAGCGCGCGCAGGCTGAAGGTGAGCGGCTCGGGAAATATCCCGGTCCACATGCCGGTGACCTCGAGCATGTCGATCAAGTCCCTGTACTCACGCAAGTTCGGGGTGCGGAACGGGTCCTCGTCACGGTAAAGGTCGAGACTCGGCAGCTCACGCAGCACTGGCCCGGGGTCAAGCTCCGGATAGGGCTGCCCGGAGATGACCTCAACCTGATGGCCGATTGCGACGAGTTCGCGGCTCAGATGGCGCAGGTAGATACCCTGCCCGCCGCAATGCGGCTTGCTACGGTAGGACAGCAGCCCGACGCGGAGTGGCCGGTCCATCGTGGTCAAGCGTTACGCTCCTCGTACTCTCTGCCCTGGTTCCGCGCGGCTCCGCGGGGGTCGGCCGCAGCCGGGCGCGCGAGAGAGAGCACGGAGTAAGGGAACACGCTCCTAGCCAGCGAACCCTACCACCCAGTACCTCCCAGTACCTCTCGTTACCTTACGTACCAACTGTTCCGCTTGGCACAATTGGCGCGGCCAGCTTGCGGTGCCGTGCTAACCGGGTGTTCTCGATGGAACATGTTCTATTATCGTGCCGCTCCGAGCCAAGCTTCCTCGTATTTTGCCCTTTGATCGTCGTGTAGAACCTGTTCCAGTTGGCCGGAGTCCTTGACCGCCCAGTGCCTCCGGTTACCGGCTCAGCCAACGTCACCGAGCCATTCGACGGTACGGCGGTGTACTTTGGGCGCACTCGAGTGATATAGCTCCACCGGGCCAGGACAGCGAGCGCCGCGGGAGCGAGGGGAGGCACCGGTGGGCAGGCGCGCACTCGTGACGGGGATTACCGGGCAGGATGGGTCATACTTGGCCGAGCACTTGCTCGCGGAAGGTTACGAGGTCTCCGGTCTGGTGCGGGGCCAGTCCAATCCGCGGGTGGCGCGGGTGCGTGAACTCCTGTGTGACGTCCGCCTGGTCAGCGGCGACCTGCTCGACCAGGGCAGCCTCATTTCGGCGGTGGAGCGGGTACAGCCAGACGAGGTCTACAACCTGGGCGCGATCTCATACGTGCCGATGTCGTGGCAGCAGGCCGAGCTGACCGCCGAGGTCACCGGCATGGGCGTGCTGCGGATGCTCGAGGCGATCCGGGTCTACAGCGGTATCAGCGCGTCGCGGCCCGCGCCTCGTGGCCAGATCCGGTTCTATCAGGCGTCATCATCGGAGATGTTCGGCAAGGTGCGTGAGTCGCCGCAGCATGAACGCACGCCATTTCACCCGCGCAGCCCGTATGGGGTGGCTAAGGCGTACGGTCATTTTCTGACCCAGAACTACCGTGAGTCATACGGGATGTACGCGGTCTCTGGCATTTTGTTCAACCACGAATCACCCCGCCGCGGCGCTGAATTCGTCACCCGCAAGGTGTCACTGGCCGTGGCGAGGATAAAGCTCGGCCTGCAGCAGGAGTTGCGGCTCGGAAATCTGAGCGCGCAGCGGGACTGGGGATTCGCTGGCGATTATGTGCAAGCGATGCACCAAATGCTCGCGGCCGACGAACCCGAGGACTATGTTGTGGGCACCGGAACGACGCATTCCGTACAGGAACTCGTGCGGCTTTCATTCGATGTCGCCGGGCTGGACTGGCGTGAGTACGTGGCATGCGATCGGGCCTTCATCAGGCCTGCCGAGGTGGACGTGCTGTGCGCGGACCCATCCAAAGCGCGCGAGCGGCTCGGCTGGAAGCCGAAGGTTCAGTTCACCGAGCTTGTCACCATGATGGTCGAATCTGATCTTGAATTGCTCCGCTCGGGCGGTAGGGCCGACGCCTCCTGGGGTTCTGGACCCTGGTGATTACCCGTGGCCTGGTTATTCTTCTGTTGAATGGCGCAGCGGCCGCGCGGAAACGGGCAGATAACGCAGCGGGTCGGATCCAGGCACCAGCCGCGCGACGCCGCGCCGCTCGAGCAGCCGCAGATGCGCCGCGGCCTCATCCGCTGACGTTCACGTAGCCAGAAAGTGTTCCCAAACCCAGTTCGGCCGCCGCTTTATACTCTGGAGTGGACTCTGTTGGCCTATTCCCAAATGCGCCGGTGGTCGCCATGGTGCCGGCGTCAACTGGCGGCGGCGCTGCGATGGTTTGCTGGCTGTCCCGCGGTGGGTTCCTGCGGTGCGGCCGGAAACCATTGTCTGTTTGACGCGGCGGGCCGGCTGCCGCATGGTGTGCCCGGCCCTGCGGTGCAAAATGCCCAGCCGTGCGGTGGAAACCTGCCCAGCCATGCGGCGCGAGAGCCACGCTTTCATGATCACGGAACCTTTTCCCGGGGATAG
>WNGG01004195.1_pt1 | contig 28597 bp, 31 predicted proteins | sample 5400661 | NCBI WGS metagenome assembly WNGG01 (sample SAMN13153372, study PRJNA577476) | soil metagenome | isolation source: 100 cm soil or saprolite under Garry oak tree replicate 1 | place: USA:California | collected 2016-06-15
ATAGAAGAAATGAAAACAATGCGAGGCAAACGCTGGAGTACTGACCTTTTCGATTTATTCGTCAGTGTTTCTAAGAATTGGGAGTGACTCAACTGGGCAGTTAATTTTCTTGCTTGTTTGGAAGTCATTTCTATCTAAGAAAAGCGATGATCATAAGGGCGGAGTATGCGACAAGTAGATATGCCTCATGAACCGAGGCAGAAAAGCAAACGAGCTAACTGGGTACGCATAATTATTATTATCGTTGGCTTGCTTTTGATCGCCTCCAGTGTGGCATTGAATATTTTGAATCGCCTCCAAGGATCTATAGCCCTTACAGTGCTTGCTCTTGTTGTTGCTTTACTCCAATGGCTGTTTCCTGTCTCATTCAACTCGTCTCACCACCCAGAAATCTCTAGCTCATCTCAATCTCTTCAGCCGCCTCCTATGACTCAGGCACAAAAATTTTCTGCCACTCCTCTTCAGATGGATCTGGAACCACAACATGACATAGGAAGGAAGACCAATACTACTACCCGTTCGCCAAGAACTCTCTGGAATGTTCCTTTCCGGCGTAATCCTTTCTTCACGGGGCGAGAAGAACTCTTGGCACTCCTCCACAGGAGTCTCGTTGATAGAAGAACTGCTGCCTTGACGCAACCCCAAGTTATCAGTGGCTTAGGTGGAATTGGCAAAACGCAGGTTGCTGTAGAGTATGCCTATCGCTACCGTGACGAATACCGTTTTGTTCTTTGGGTGAGAGCAGCTGCCCACGAGACGATCATCTCCGACTTCGTGGCACTTGCCCATCTGCTACACCTACCAGAGAAAGATGACCAAGATCAAAATCTTGTTGTTGCTGCCCTTAAACGATGGTTCACGCAGCATAAAGGGTGGCTACTCATTTTAGACAATGCAGATGACCTCGTTCAGGTGTACGATTTCCTCCCGATTAACGGCTTGGGACATGTCTTGTTGACGACACGTTCACACGCAGTTGGATCACTTGGTCATCTAATTGAAGTAGACAAGATGACTACAGAAGAGGGAGTTCTTTTGCTTCTTCGACGTGCTAAACTACTTGAGAGTGAAGTATCACTTGATCAGGCTACAAAGGAAGACCAGATTCAGGCCGAAGCGATTGTCCTAGAAATGGATGGTTTGCCTCTTGCTCTCGATCAAGCAGGAGCCTATATTGAGGAGATGCGTTGTAGTCTATCGAGCTACTTCGATCTCTACCATATACATCGCAAGGATCTCCTACAAAGGCGAGGTAAGTTCTCTACTGATCATCCCGAATCTGTTACCACTACTTGGTCGCTATCCTTCCAAAGAGTGGAACAGATCAATCCTGCCGCATCTGATCTCCTACGGCTCTGCGCATTTCTCGATCCCGATGCTATTCCCGAAGAGATCATTACAGAGGGCGTACTCGAACCCAGTTCATTCCTGAGTTTATTAGCAGCTGATCCATTGAAATTGAACGAAGCTATAGAAGTACTCTTACACTTTTCGCTCATTCGGCGCAATCCTAACACAACAATGCTGACTGTTCATCGTCTCGTACAAGCGGTGATAAAAGAGGTCATGAACGATGAGACGCAGTGTCAGTGGGCAGAGCGAACGGTGCGCATCGTTAACCGCATTTTTCCTGATGTGGTGTATGAAACCTGGATACGCTGTCAACGGTATTTGCCTCATGCGCAAGCCTGTGAATTACTCATTGAGCAATATCGCTTCTTCTTCCCGGAGGCTGGACGACTGCTCAATCAAGCAGGCTCCTACTTATACTTCCACGCTCAATATGCTGATGCAGAGCCATTGTTGAAGCAAGCATTAACAATTCGGGAGCAAGTGTTAGGAAGCAAACACCCTGATATGGTGATCAGCCTCAATAACCTGGCACTATTGTATCGCGCACAAAGTAAATATGCAGAAGCGGAGCTGCTACTACGCCATGTCTTGGAGAATCAAGAGCAAGAGTCAGGCCGATGGGAACCTGGCATGATACAAAGCCTTATTGATTTGGCCTTCCTTTGTCAGATTCAAAGCAGATATGAAGAGGCAGAACAACTCATGAAACGCGCCTTGGATATTAGTGAGCAAGTGTTAGGTCCGCAACACTTCCTTACGGTTCGTAGCCTCAACTACGTGGCCGGGCTTTACCGTATTCAGGGAAAATATGAGGAGGCAGAGCAACTCATGAAACGTGTTGTGGCAATCCGTGAACAAACATTAGGCCCAGAGCATCCAGACACCGGAGGTGCTCTTAACAGCTTAGGCTTGCTCTACAATATATGGGGGAAGTACACCGATGCAGAACCCCTATTAAAGCGCGCCCTATTGATTCGAGAGCAAGTACTAGGTCCTTTGCATCCCTATACCGCTATCAGCCTCAACATCCTCGGTGAGGTCTACCAAGCCGAAGGCAGATATGAGGAGGCAGAGCAACTGATGAGTCGTGCTCTGGCGATTCGAGAGCATGTTCTGGGGCCTGAGCATCCCTACACAGCCATCAGCCTCAATACCTTGGGGGCAGTCTACCAAGCCGAAGGCAGATACGAGGAGGCAGAGCAACTCATGAGCCGTGCTATCACAATTGATGAGAAGGTAATGGGGCCAATGCATCCTGAAACAGGCCAAATTCTTAACAACTTGGCTGATCTCTATTGTGCTCAAGGAGAGTATCAGCATGCTGAATTGCTCTACCAGCGTGCTTTGACTATCTATGAGCACTCATTAGGGTCTGAGCATCCCCAGTGCGCTGCGATCCAAAAGAAGTATATAAATGTAGTTATGCAGGTGGAACGAAAACAAAAAGAATTGCACTAAAATCGCTTATCTATAACCTTTTAAACCAAATGCTATACTGACTGCTTAGGATATTTGTTCGTTACTTTGATAAAAGGCTTATCTGTAACTTCTGGGTATTTCAAGCCAGCAAGTATTGGCGAAATAACGAATGTTTCGTCGGAAATATTATCTCGAGTACTAAGGTTGTGGATGAGCCGAAGGAATAGGCATAGTCATTAAGCAGAGTAAATCTTGACCCGAGTGGGGAAGATAATCAAAGTTGCAATTGTGATCTGAAGGAGGCGAGAAGCAGCAATGAGTGAGGAAGAAGGTGCACAAGTTCCTCTGCTACCGCAGCCTATCACGAGCGATTCCAAGGCATGGAAAGCGTATTGGGAAGCACAGGGCCAGCTCTGGCGTACTGAACCAGAGATTGATGCCAAGCGACAAAAGGAACTTGATGATCGTCGTAAAATTGTTCCTGATATCAAACAGGCTATTTATCCTTTCAGCGAGATGAAACTGAGCCGTGCGGATGTGGAGTGGCTGCTAGCCACGCATCAAGACGGACGAGGACCAGTGGTATGGGATGAAGAGAAAGACAGACCTGAATATGAACGTCGTACAGGACTAGACTTACGCGGTGCTGACTTAAGCAAGGTGAATTTGGCTTACCTTCCTCTGACATGTTTGCGTGGCGCTCTCCACAGAAGAAATGAATGGCCAAGAACAACTTTAGAGCAGCGAGATGCTGCGGCTATTCATCTAGAAAAAAGCAACCTATATCAAACACATTTGGAAGATGCAAGTCTAGCACGCGCACATTTAAAAGGAGCTTTTGCATTTGAAGTGCATATGGAATATGCGGACCTTTTTGAGGCTCATTTAGAAGGTATAAACCTAACTGTTGGATGTCTTTGTGGAGCTTCTTTGCGGAGAGCATTTTTTGATGGCGCAAGTATCTTACTTAACGTTTCCCTGGGTGATGAACAGAAGGGATTTGCCCGTCTTGCGGGAGTACATTGGGGAGAGTCAGATTTATCGAATATCCCATGGAATCAATTGACGATGCTGGGAGACGAAGTTATTGCGCGAGACCGATTAGATTTTAATGGCAAAATAAAGGATGATACCAAACAACTCGAAGATTTCAAAACATCTGTACGGGCCAACAGACGGTTAGCAACGGCTTTAAGGAACCAGGGGCTGAACGAAGAAGCGGATTACTTTGCGTATTGTGCACAGAAGCTTCAGCGTGTTGTCTTCCAACGACAAAGGAAGTTTGGAAGATATCTTTTTTCAGAGTTCCTCGACTTGCTTGCAGGCTATGGTTATAAACCTTGGCGTAGTTTCATGGCATATCTTATTGTGATTATTGGCTTCGCCGCCAGTTACTATGTAATTGGGCAGATCGTAGGGCCACATCTCTCACCAGTGGGATCGGTGGTCTTCAGTATGACCTCATTTCATGGACGTGGTTACAAGGGTGCTATCGAGATTCGTTCGTAGATAGGTGATAAGGGATACTCATCTCACTAACTCTTTGTTGAGTTTGTAATCATCATAAATAAACACATTACTCCATGCAATCGAGCTGATGTGAACAAGAAGCGTTATGTCTACAGCTGCTGCTCCTGGATTGTATTCTTTCACGATCCTGCTAAATTCTTTTACCTGCCAGTAAATAATGCAAGCTATGATAAGAGTTGTGTAATTGCCGGAGCTGTTGATGTCTTCCATGCTCCTGCTTTTGAGTTTGCCTCGGTTGCCACAGGTAATATCCCGTGCCAACTGTTGAATTTGTTCAACTTATAAGAGTCCCTTGCGGGGCTATCTCTACCAGAACGGTGAAGAAGCATAAATAACAATGACGTTTTTATTTCTGTAGGCTCACTGTGGTATATAATACGCACATGGCAAAAGAATCGCTTTCACTTGTATTTTTGAATTCTGCCGGGGGAGATCAATTTGATCAAAGTAGAAAATTTCTTGGGCCTCGTTCTCCAGATCAATTTGCAACACGATTGATTGAAGCCTTGGCTTCCCGAAGAGACTTAATTGGTTTTGCCGAAGTTCCTGAAATGGGAGATCGAGATCCAACAGGCATCAAGCGATCAGCTTTCCTAAATGCTGTAGCAAGGGGTTTAGGAAATGAATTTAAAACTGTTCCCCAACCCGATATACCAGTGGACAGAATGCAAGCAACTCTTGGACTTGCTCTCGTATCTAGACTGCTGATTAGCAATATAGAGTTGCTTTTTATAGAACCTCCAGTGGAAGATAATTATCTTACCCATCCAAAAGGTGCTCTAAAAGTAAAATTGGAGCAGTTTGGTAGAGAAATTGACTTAGCTATTGTTCATTATCATCCGCTTCATATCGTACGAGCCAAAAGAGCTTTCTCAGAAGATGAAATGGCGGCAATTGATACCCAGATTGAAGGCTTCACTCGATTTTTAACTCCACGAACTGACGAATCGTATGACAGAGTTCCAACTGTTGTCATTGGTGATTTTAATACTCATGAATTAAATCAACCGGCAACTACTTTAGTCGAAAATTTACTCAACATAGGATATATAGAAACCTTAACCGATCCAACTATTCCAGGATCAGCAATTAGGAGAGCTGACAGACTTTTTGTAACCCCAGAACTCTCTGTTGAAGAAGTATCTCTCTTTAACGCTGATTCGGATCATTACGGTATTTCTGCCTTGGTAGTATCTATTTGATCCTTATCAGCTATCTACAGACAATTCTCGGTGGTACCCTACAAATCTATTCTTCTAATGAGGACAAGGATATGATTAAATAGAAAATAACCTGGAAGCGGGAGATAACGAAGCTTTTCCAACTGTTCGGCTACTCGGTATATCTGTTTAAGGATGTTGAGAGGATATCTTGAAAAGAAGGCACTTATTGCTGAGTTCGTAGGCAGAGGCGGAATCAGCCATGCATCACTAGAGAGTGTTGCATACAGATACATAAGAGCCAGCGTCAGGAGGAGACGTCAAAGTGAAGGATAAATGTCCTATTATTTATAGGAATATGAATAAATAATCGAAACGGAACCGACGGGCATCGAGTACGCTGTCGCCAATTTTATACCTCTTCCTTGCCCCGTCAGGTATACTGTATCAAAAGCTCCAACACTTTCTTTCTGAAGATGAAAAAGCTCAGAGAAGCACTCTTCCAATTATACAACATCGGAGGCCAGGACCAAGAAACCCGGCATATGGTATACCCTCTTCAGAATGGCCGATGGTGCTATGTCGTGTTCTTGAGAAAAAGGAGCCGCTTCGAAAAGTTGCAGATGACTATGGCGTATCGCACGAAACGATCAGACGCATGGTTTGTGCAGTTCGTAAGACGCAGGCAGATTAAAGTGTCTTTACCTGGGAACATCGTGAGGAACTGGCTTGAATTTTGTTGGTGAAGATCGAAGCTGTCTTGGAGTAGGTTCTCTTTTTCTCTATTATACCGTTCTTGGCGCGATAGTTCTCCCTTAAACGCTTGTTTATTAAATCGGGTATTGGACACACCGATTGGTTCATTTTAGAACGAAGGAATACAAAGGAAAGAAATGGAGGAGAGTAGCTCTTACAACTGCCCTTCCTCCTGTCTTGACAAATGGGTCCACCTTAGTTCATCGCCAGAAGAAGCGTACCACAAAGCACTCAGCCAACTCAACTCCAAAGCAGTCTCAGCCCTCTGTTGCCAGAGTAACAGGAATTTCACCAGATTTTGTATAACCTAGCCGGTAGTGGCATTTGCATTGTATTAGAGACAGTAATACGTGCGGAATTAAACGCGCTCATCGGTGTAGGCTGGCAAGAGCGCAACTGCACCCGCTGCATCCTGCTCGCGTCCAAACGGTGCGGTGAGCTGAACGGGAAGAGGATGCTTTGGCGCTGGCTCAGTCTCACTGAGTCGCTCAGCGCCAGTGCGTGGCGTGGGAAAAGCGATGATGGAGGCCTGGTGAACCTGCAAAGCTTGATCTTCAGACACCCGCAGGGGTCGATCAGTCCCGCCCGCGAGAGCCTCTCCTGCTCGCTCAAGAGCCTCTGCCACTGCGTTGAGTCGTTGGTGGGTCAGTTCCTCTGACTTGCCAAGGTAAGCACTGTGCAGCTTGCCTTGCCTGCGTCGGTAGGCATACCAGACCAGCCGCTAGGCCGCTGTTCCTTGCGTGCCGTAAAGGTCATGCGGGGAGTTTCAAAGGTAAACGCATGGTAATGCTCTAACCAGCTATACCACTCAGCCGTCCCAATGCTGATGGTATCGGTAGAGGTGCCCTCTTTACTCTGCTGTTGCAAAGAGCCTTCGTGGACTTTAGGAATGCGGCGCGCCATTGTCCCTTCCTCCCTGCGCATGCCAGTTACACAGAGAGCATAGCCTGCTGCACCTCAGCTGTCAATAATCACATCTATAGCAGACACGACCGGAGGGAAGAGCGGAGAGACTATCTTCTATCGTTTCAACAAGAAAAAGACTATATATATAATATTATATATATAGTCTTTACGGAACCGACGGGCATCGACCCATCGGTCGCACCTTTCATTAGTCCCCCTTGAGAAGCTGTTCCCAGGCAGAACTGATGTATCTACTCAGCAACACCGACCAGGGCCAGACCCGCACTGGAAGATACCTTTTTCTGAATGGCCCACCGTTCTTCATCGCATTGGTCAGGGTGAACCGCTTATGAGAGTTGCCAGTGATTATGGTGTGTCTTATGAGGCGATACGCCGGGTTGTACCCGCTGCTAGGGAACAGAGGATAGGCTGAGATGCTAATGAGATTTATAAGTTTATTTATTTGCCCGCAACTTCTTTAGTTCGTTCAGAACTTCCTCAATAGTTTGAGGGCGATTGGTAGGCACTCTTGCGACCATTCTCTTCATTAATGTGCGTGCGGCTTCAGGCAACTGTAGAGCATCTACCTTTGTCTCAGAATGAGTAGGTTCAAATTTAGGGTTTGTGCTTGGCAAGCAGCCCAGAAAATACCAGAGAACGCCAAGAGCATAAATATCACTTGCCGCAGATGCAAGGGAAGCATTCTCTAATAACTCCGGGGCCGTATAGGGTTTCTCGATCAGAGGCTGTTCGCCAACAGTGATGGTGTGTGGGCCGAACTTGGCAAAGTCAAAATCCCCCAGTTTTACTATGTTATCATTTGTAACAAACACCGTCTCTGGACTTATATTACGATGATAGATTGGACTATACCCGCCACGTTCTCCCTTATGATTATGTGCAAATGCCAACGCTTTACAGAGCGGTTCCAGATAATCCAGTTGATTCTCTAACGAGAGACTTCTTTTAGTAAGCGTAGTACGCGCCATAACTTCATCAAGACGGTCTCTCGCCAGTTCGGTAATCTCGTAGAGGACGTCTGGACGTTGAGGGTCCGGGAAGAAGTCGAATGTATTAAGAATATGCGGATGGAAGCCGAGGGCAGCCACCGATTCCGCACATCGTCTGAAATGACGAATATCTCTATCCATAGCTGGTTGTGAGAGCCTTTGTAGTTGGTAACGCTTCACGCGAACGCGCCGTGTAGGGATATTAATATGTTGCGCCTCATAAGCATCAAATAAATCGCCATACGAGAGTACCCTAAAAATATGGTAGCTATCGACTATTTCTGCTCGTTTTGAGTAATGTCTCTCAAAGAGGACTTCTCTTACCTGCCTAATCTCTTGATCGCTAAGTATCCGGCTACTGCTACCCTTCCTGAGTAGGTCCGTTGAACCAAGTGCTCGGAGGAGTTGAGTATCTAACCCGACAACGGCTCTGGTATCATCATTGCTACGATTCTTGAAGCGATTAATCCCTTGAGTTAGCACAACTAATCCTATAACACTTGTGTGATGCAGATCTTTTAGTTCACCCTCATTACCAAAGACTCTTGAGTAGAAGATTCTAGCCTTCCGATTAATAGATAGCAGAGCATTCTCCCGTTTGTATGTACCGTCTATGATCCATACATCATTGTATGCATCAATTTGACCTATCCATCCTTTCATTTCTAGCAAAAACACCCCAAACTTGTTGATAAGTATTAAATCGAACTCTTGTAAATCTGTGCCTTTTATTGGCAAATGGTAATTCAGCAGGATATGATAGTCACCTACGTTATTGACGTTTATGTTATGAATGAGATACTCGATGGTTCTGCGGTGGTCTTCATTCCAACGATCGATGAAGGGACAAAAAGTAATGTGACGCTCCACCTCGAATCTGATTCCCATCCCCTTCGTTAAAAATGTCTCGCTGGATTTATTTTCATCATTTCTTTCTAGTGTGGTGAGAAATGCTTTTAGTTGATCATGCAGTTTTGAGGCACTCGGTCGTTTCATAGGATGCTGACTAAGTAATGCACAAAGGATCTGATAAAGTGGGAGAGGAATATCATGTTGCTTCGGCTGTGGAAGCTTGCCATCATACTGTTTTGGATTGTTACCGAATGGATAAGGCCGTTGACGTGAATTCGTTAATGCCTGATATAGCACGACTCCTAAGGCGAACATATCTGCAGCTGATCCTACATTCTCTGGATGCTCAAATTGTTCGGGAGCACTATATTCTGCGCTACCTATATAAGATGAAGCCTCGTTATACTGTGCATTCGTATTTTGATGATTTGAACTTGCAATATCAAAATCAATTAATATCGGTTCTCCTTGCTCATTTAAGATAATATTACTCGGCTTAATATCGCGATGTGTTACGCCCTTATTATGGGCATAACTCAAGGCGTTTGCTAACTTCATGCCTATTTTGACGATATCATAGACTGGAAAGGAAATACTTTCATTTAAGATTTCATCTAGAGATCTGCCCTCTACCCATTGCATAACAATCGCCAAAGGTTCTCGCATGATACTAAACACTTTTGCTATGTTATTATGATCCAGGTTGCCCAAAATGCTTGCCTCTTGCAAGAGATTATCCTTGAATCGCTTGAGATGATTATCACTTAGTCCTGCTTGATCCAAATACAAAAGCTTTATTGCAAATAAACGCTTCAAAACATCATCCCATGCCTTAACAACCTCACTATGATTTGTTCGTCCAACAATTGCGAGTACCTGGTAATGGTTCCATAAACGTTGTCCTACCTGTACTCTAGAATCTGCAACAAGAATCTCTTGAGGTGAAGCGAAATGACTAAACTCCTTATTTGCCTCAGCGAGCATACTTTTATTAGCATCAGCTCGCACTTCACTCACTTTCTCGTTGGTCAAATGCTCCTGGGGAATCCTGGTGTTAGAGATGACTCGTGCTATCTTGAGCCAAGTTTCTTCTTTCTCATGCCGGCTCATTTTAGAAAGCGGTTTCGAGGGAGGATTCACAGCTTGAAATTGGAACAAACTGCTTGCTTCAAATACACAAGGACTTAATATTACAGGAAGAATGATTGCTCCGTTTGCTTTTGCAGCACTCAATAAGGGAGGTAATTCATTCTCGGAGATAAACTTGGAGGCCAAGAAGTCAGCACTGACAAGTAAAATAGCGACTTTCGTAGACTGGAGGGCCTTCTTGATCTCCTCCTTCCACTCTGCACCCGGTGAAATCTTCGTATCGTCCCAGTAATCTACAACTCCAATTCGTTCATAATGTGCTAAATGAGTATGGAGACGATCTAAGTGTTTTGTATCTTTATGGCTGTAGCTGATGAAGACTTTTGTACGTTCTGGAAACGTATCCATGAAAGTCTCCTTCTAATCAGCAACTAACTACGTCCATGTTTAATATGATGAGTATAAAGCATCTTATCTATTGTTGCAAGTAAAAAATGGTGTCCAGTAACTAATTTTTTTGAATATTGCAACAGGATACAGAAGGAACAGAACAAGTATCTGTCAAGGTTTTTTTTGAGGGCATACACCTGCTGACTGGCGATTTGTCCAAATACTTGGGTTGTGTATCCAAGAAAAACGCGATTTATATGAGATTGACCCATTTTTACGGAGGCCCCAAATCTTTGGAGCTAGCACATCAGTTGTTCATAAACGATGGGACTCTGGTAGCCTAAAGATGAGTGTCGCCGGATACGATTGTAGAAGCATTCGGTGTACTCAAAGATGGCCTGCCTGGCTTGTGCCCGACTCTGGAAACAAACACCTTCAACACATTCTGCCTTGAGTGTGCCGAAGAAGGACTCCGTGACCGCATTATCGTAACAGTTGCCGGTGCGACTCATGCTGACGGTGACGGTTGCTTCCGCAAGCAAGGCTTGATAGGCGTCACTGGTATACTGCGACCCGCGGTCGGAATGGAAGAGTAAGCCGGTGCCTGGATGCCTGCCCAGGAGTGCCATACGGAAAGCCGCTTCGATCAAGGATTCGTCTTGATGGGCCGCCATGGCCCATCCTACCACCCGGCGAGAGAACAGATCCAGCACCACAGCCAAGTAGAGCCATCCTTCATAGGTCCAGATGGCGGTGATATCCCCGCTCCATTTCTCGTTGGGGCGGCAGGCGGTGAACTCGCGATTGAGGCGGTTGGGGGCCACCCGTGCGCTGGGATCGCTGTGCCTGGTTCTGGTGCGATGACGAGGTCGGCATCCCGCCAGGCCGTGTTCCCGCATGAGACGAGCGACTCGCTTGCGTGCTACTTTGATCCCTTGGGCTTGCAACTCCCCATGCACACGCGGACTGCCGTACATCTTGCGAGTGGCAGCATGGACCGCTTGAATCTGTCCAGCCAGTTCAGCATCGGCTTGGGCGCGCTGACTCAGCGGACGTTTCCTCCAGTCGTAGTAGCCACTCACCGAAACCTCAAGCGTCTCGCACAGCACGCTCACCGGGTATTCCTCTCGATGGGCTTCAATGAATTGGTGACCTTGACCCGCTTGTGTGGAACCCCGAAACCTTCGGGCTAACCCATCAATTGCTCATAGGCCACTGAGCTGACCTAGCCTAGCGAAGAGGGACGCGGTAGCAGAGGGCGCGTCAGTCAGGCATCGCTGAAGAAAGTGAGCGTGTTCAGAGAGGAGAGATCGTAATGGAAGAACGCATGTTCTATAAATTCTAGAAAATTTCATAAATAATCTCAGCGGAACCGACGGGCATCGGCTTCGCTCTCACCAGTGCTGATCCACTTTGTTGCTCCTCACGGCAAGCTCTTTCAAAGACTGCTTGCACTGGAACAACTGCTTGGCAGTATTCCTCCTCACCTCACAACAGTATCCGGGTCCACGTGAGCCTCACCATGGCATCCCACCGGAAGAATGGCCGAAAGTGGTGCGCCGTGTCATTGAACACCACGAATCCTTGCGCCGGGTTGCCGCTGAGTACGGCGTGTCCCACGAAACCGTCAGACGTATCCTTCGTACTTCTCGCAACCACAGAGCAGGATAAACCGCTCACATTCCCCCCCGCCTGTCTTTGAGGACGCTTGTGTGAGATATGACTCTCATGCTGTCACTCTGTTCACAACCTGTTCATATGGCATCTTCATAGAACCCGACACGTTCTTCAGCCAAGTCCATACGTTCCAGGCTTGCCTCTCGCGCACCTTCCCTTGCCTCTTGCTCATGCACTGTCTCTCTCTGCAGGGATATGCTACCGATGCCAGGCCACCGCTACAGAATCAGTATAGCAGAGGAGGACGGAATGAAAGCGGGTCGCACCTGGACAAGGGGCGGGAAAAGGCGGCAAGCAGAAACACTCGGCGTTTGCATAGGCGGCAATTCCTTTGATGAGCGAGATCGTCAAACGATCCAGCAGCGGCGAAAATCACACAAGTATCCTGTTGAGCAAGCTGTCTCAGCAGTTCGATTCGTGTAGCGCTACCCGACACGTGTAGAAAGACATGCCCCATCCTTTTCTGATAGTGACGCGTAGGCAGGACACAGAGATTGATGTTATAGTTGTTGAACGTCAACCATTTCTAATCACTGGTGCGCTTGAGCTTGCCGATGTTTACAAATGAGCCATCATATTACCATTGCGAAAACATTTGCTGCAGTGTCCTGATCACGGTCAATAGAAATGGCTTTCGGTAATTACTACGGCTCATTGACAACAGCAGACCAATGATCCTTGAAATTGGTTCCGCTCAGTTCTCAGCATGACGCCACAGGTACGGCACCCTTGCCTTTTTTGGCAATGCAGCCTTAAGCTTGACATGTTGTACCATATATGGTACAACATGTGCATGAATGACTCGCTGAAAATTCTCCCAGCCCGGTTCTTCAAAACTGCTTCTGGCACTGAACCGGTGAGGGAGTGGCTAAAAGGCCTGGACAAGGAGGATAGTCGAATTATCGGCGGGGATATCAGAACAGTCGAATATGGTTGGCCCATCGGTATGCCTGTGTGTCGCTCTATCAAGGGATATAAAGACCTTTGGGAGGTGCGCAGCCGTATCTCCGGTGGGAGAATTGCACGAGTGATTTTTCATATGAGCAGCGGTGAAATGATTTTGCTGCATGGGTTTATTAAGAAGACCCAGCAGACTCCACACCAAGACTTAGAGTTAGCAGATCGGCGCAGAAGGGAGTATGAAAGCCATGCCTGACAATCCCAATCGAGGCTCCTCATTTGAGGACTTCCTGAAAGAGGAAGGCGTCCTTGAAGCCTCTACCACTACTGCAGTGAAAAGGGTGCTGGCCTGGCAGATCGCAGAAGCGATGCGCACCCAACATCTCACCAAGTCGGCCATGGCTGCCCGTATGCATACCAGCAGATCACAACTGGAAAGACTTCTCGACCCAGAAAAGACAGGGGTATCGCTCGAAACGATACAACGTGCCGCTGCTGTCGTCGGCCGAGAGTTACGGGTTGAGCTGGTGTAAGCGGTTGTGTTGCAAGAACTACCAGAGGAACGCCGGCGCGAAATCTCACTTTCTTGTTCTACTTAGACAGCCGCTCCAACCTGGCTAGCGATACATGTCGCTAGCTTGCTGCCATTTCACGCGGACCTGACGAAAAAGCCGGCAACTCCCCCTCACATACCCGTCAGGTTCATGTTTGGGCGGATGGCGCACTAGGTTCGTGAGGAATCCGTGAAAGTTCCTGTAATAGGGAAGAGGTCCGCCTGTTATCATAGCTTGAGGAAGGCACATGCGCCAGGAGGCGTGCACAAGAGAAGAAGAGAAGTCCTACAAGCTATGCAGGAACAACAAGAGCCAGTTCCGATCCATATTCGCATCGACACACAAGAACAGCGATCTGGCATCCCCGATCTGCTGGCCAGCATGCCGCAGGTACACGTCGAGCTAACCCCTCTGCGTATGGGCGACTACGATGTCGGCGGCGATCCATGCCGCATCTTCGAGCGCAAAACAGGCAGTGATTTTCTCTGCAGTCTGGCACAGGGACGTTTATTCCCGCAACTAGCCGCACTGCTCAAAAGCCGTTGCGTGCCCATTTTGCTGCTGGAAGGGGACCCCCTGGGCATCAGCCACTCCCAGATGCGTCCTGAAAGCATCCGCGGGGCGCTCGCCTACATCGCCGCCATCTTACGCGTGCCGATCTTACCCAGTAGCGGACCCACTGATTCGGCGCACCTGGTCTATGCGGTAGCAAAACGCTGCCAGGCCGGAAAAGTGCATGGTCGTGTTGAGCAGGCGGCTCACGGTCCCCCGGCAGGACGACGCCGGGCGACGCAATCCGAACAGCAGATGCACATCATGCTGTCCCTGCCAGGCATCGGCCCCGTCACGGCACGCGCTGTCTGTGCGCGATTTCGCAGTTTGCATGACCTGTTGAATGCAGACGCCGCCCAACTCGCTGCGGTCCCCGGTGTTGGGCCCTCGCGAGCCGCTGCGCTGGAACAGCTGCTGCATGTGGCCTTGCCAACCTCACACGATGCGCTCACATCAAAAAGAGGGGAAGACGTACCAATGCAGGCCACCTACAACATCAAGGAGCAAGCACCCAAATAACCAATCGAGGGGGGAAGCGCAGAACTTCATCCAATTCGGAGTGGTTAAAAGTCCTGGTGGGTCGTGGTGGCGCTGCCGACACGACAAGCCGGGTGAATGTTGGCGAAGAGCAGCGTCCTTCTGCCTCTTCCCAAAAGCGAGAACATACCGAAAGGAGGGCGCCTGCGGGCGGCGATGTTGATGATCAACCGAGACAACACTTCCTCCATCACGCCGGCTAGTACCGTGATGGGTATCCTGATGGACAACGAGCTCCTGCTCCTTGAGGCTGTCCAGGGCAAGCGCGTGCTTCGCTCGCTCCAGCTCACCACTGACGTGAGCGAGCCAGGTGGCCTGCTGAAATATCTCTGGGATGCTGGACTTCACTCGGCCTGGGTGATGCCAGCCACGACACGCTCGCGGAGCGCCACCTGTTCCTGGCTTGAGCAGGCGAGCAACCACTGGGTGGTGCGAGTCCATCCCGATCCACAAGAGCCAACCAGGCCGATCTATGCCCTCCTCTGGCCAAGGGAGCGCGACCAGTGGCAAGCGCGTCGCCTGGCACTCACCTTTCCCGAGTACGCCGGGTGGGGCTGGGACTTCACAGACGCGCGGAGTCTGCTCGCCACGGTGAGCTACCTGCAGCAGGTGCTGACCAGGCCGGTGGCCGACTCCCCCGACCTGCTGGCACACGCATTGCTCAACGACCTCACACACGATGCTGCCGTCTCGCCACCCGGTTCCTCCCCGGTCGACCTGTCCGCCTTATCCGACGGCGGCGCCACGCCTGTCCCGCTCAGGGAGTGCGCACGCGACGTGGTGTGGATGCGCCCCCTCTCGGTCATGGAACAACGCCAACGGTATGTACATAAGTACGTTCACCTCTCCTGGCACCTGCAGGCGGCGTGTGGCGCTCCCCTGGGGAGAGGTGCGCCGCAGTATTGCGCGAGTGGACGTGCCTACGATGGCATGCGCCCCGGCATCTGGCGTGCCCACGTCGAGCGGGCTGGCTCCGTCTTTGACGGCAAACAGCTGCCGAGTGGCCTGGACGGGGAGTGGATGAGTACGCCCCAGGTCCGGTGCTGCCAGGACATCGGCTACCGGGTCCAGGTACGGGAGGGCTGGTACTGGCAAGAAGCCCACGACCTGCTCAAGCGCTGGGGCACCACCTTGTGGCAGGCAGCTTCGCGCCTGCACCTACACCCCCAGGTCTATCGACATGCACTGGGGCGAGCCAATGCTTTGCACACCATCACCCGGCTCGCCGAGCTCGGTATCTCCCTCCTCGCCCAGGAGCAGACGGTTGGGGGCTGGTCCCGGCCGGATTGGTGGGTCCAGGTCGTCGGTCTGGGTCGAGCACTCCTGTTTGCGCAGCTGGTCAGTCTGGTGAGCAAGGGCACCATGCCGGTGCTGGTGGAGAGGAATGCCTTCTGGGTGATCTCCGATGAGGCCCATCCACCCTCCGCGGTTCCTGGCCTGTTGACGGCCCAGCCATGGAGGGGGTATACCGCGGGGTATGCAGCCCCCCTCTTGCTCACATCAGAAGTCAGAGACGCCTTCAAAAGGGCGCAGCATGCTGGCGAATTGGCCCTGGCACTCGATACCTTGGCAGGGGAGGTCCTCCCCTAACAGCTTTATCCTGCGGTATCCACTGAGTAACCGAGACTTGGAGGAGATGATGCTCGAGCGCGGCTTGCATGTCGATCACATAACGATCTACTGGAAGTAGAGCTGAGTCCAAGCGCCCCATGGGAAGCTCTATCAAAGGCTCCTCATCCTTTCCCAGCAGCCCTATGCCTGCCAGCCAAGGGAGAAGGAATACCATTATGATATAATGAAGCCAGTAAAACAACAGGCGTATGGATTATCATATCAGACTGGAAGGCCGTGATCGATGGCAGTAGAACGCAGCGCGCAGTATGAACGAATGAGCCTGGAAGCATACCTGTTTCTGAAGAGCCTGCGCGCATAACGCATCCATATGTACTCTAAGCTCATCGTTGAAGAACAATATGAATAGCTATGCCATCTAAAGAGAGCACTCAACTGAAGCGCATCCTTCACTCCTATCACGAAGCAGGTCACGCCGTGGTGTGGCATGTCGTTGGCGGCCTGATCGAGGAAGTGTCGATCGCCTCCAGTCCAACAGGGTATGGGGGATATTGCCGCTTTGGTTTGCTCGTCCCACTATCGGATGACCAGCTATCGACAGATGGGTGGCTCCGGCGAGGCAGGATTGATCCCAGGACGGTCACGGCCTATTATGCCGGAATGCTTGCTATGGCCTATTATTGTGCCTCGTATGCAGGGGAGGACGAGTATCTCGCGGGCAGCGAGCGGGACGATCTAGAGAAAATTCATACCTTGCTTCTCCGCCTCGGTGCTGACGAACAGGAGCGTTCGACCCTGCAAGAGGCATGCTGGAAAGAAGCGCAGCAGATTCTCTCGGACTATTGGCCAGCTGTTCAAGCGCTAGCAAAGAAGTTATTGTGGCACCGGACCCTCGATGGAAGGGTTGCTCACCTCGTCATCTGGCGAACGGTTGGCTATCCTGACGCCGATTGGCGATTCGCGGCTTTGAATCTTCAGTAAGAGCAAGTCACTTAGGCCTGGGGAAATACGAAAAACCATCCACGGCACTCCTGCTGAGCGCGGGCATGATAGCGGAACCGACCGGAACCAACGGACATCGAGCAAGCTGAATTTCTCAAGGTATGTAGTGGAAACGTTATTCCTGGTAATAGGTTTCATAGGTATGCCAGCGCGTAAGCTCCCTGGCAAACGGCGTGATGCCAAGCCACGCGAGAGCGTAGACGCTATGTTTCACGACAGCATATCCCTCCGCTAGTTCCTTTTCCAGTTTTAAGCCCACAATCGGGCGAAAAGCGAAAAAGATCGTCCTGAGATCATACAGCGGATACCCTTCGGTAAGCTCATAGGTAACAAGCATGAACTCTGGTTCGTCTGGGAGAGGATACCAGGGCTTGACATCAACAAGGCGCTCTTTGACAAATTCACGGTCAAAGGTAGTTATAGGAGGTTCTCTGTAAAATTTTTTCTGAGACATCACGTACTCAGGAATAGGAGAAGGACAATAACCTGGAAAATGTATCTCCGGCATAACGGTACGCACTGAGTACATCTTTGGTTGATAGCCCGCTTTCACGTAGGGTAACGTAAGATCATAGGCCGATGCAAGCGTGTGGGAAAACTCCTCAAGAGAGAGCGCGGTAAAGGGGTGCTTTTGTTCCTGTAGTGAGAGGCTCGTTGGAAGATCAGTCACCAGCAAGCTGAAATCCATATGGGTAATAAACACGGTGCAAGAAAATTTTTTGCTCCCATCAGGATAGACAATCAATACCGGTTCAAAATGAACAGTTTTCCTCTCATCTTTGTCAAGGGCAGCATGTTTCTCCCGATCCCACCGGTGATATAAGGAGGAGACAATACGAGCTACCTCTTTGTATAAGAGTCGCTCGCTCGCCCGTTCTTTGCCGGAAAGTTCCTCGATCAGGGTTCGGTTACTCCTTCCGTCGCCGTATTTTGCTTCCATGTCAGCCACATACCCGTAATAGACGGGCTTTTGCGTCTTTTTCATCGTCTCCCTTTTTTCAGTGACTCAAAGTTACAGGCTACACATTGACACTCAGACAGATATACCAGAACGCATGTGCTATATGATACTATATCATCGTACTTTATCGATGTGAAGCCTTTTGCCAGAATAGTAAATAAATACCAGGTCGATCACCAGGAGCCCTACCCCACCGTGCAGCTTCCTTCCCCTGTTTCTTCGTCTAATCACTTGTCGAGTCTGATGAAGTCGTGCCTGCCCCTTTCTCTGGAAGTCTCACACAGTCGGACCTCGGCTTGGCACAGTTTGAATATGCTCACCACTTGACCGGCACCACTTTGTGAGACTTTACTGAAAACGGAGGGGTACGATTTATCAGACTCGACACCCTGGTTCTGCACAGCAAGGGCGCGATGCGCTTTCCTTAGCATACACCTCCGCTACATTTACAGTGGAACCCTCTCGAGAAGAGCAAGATACGAGAAGTTTTTGCTTTTCAGCACGCAATACTGCTCAAGTGATCAGCGCGAGGATGCTTGTCTGATAGGGCTTAAGCACCTCGAGGAACACCTGAAGGGAACGGAAACTAGGGATCAAAATACCCCGAGAAAACTCGTTGCTTCAGAATGGATAACTCTCGATGGTGCCTTTGATGCGGATACGATGGACCAATGGTGATTCCCTAACCATAGCGTTGAGAGGCAAGCATATATCACAGAGGGGAGTGAAGGATGCGATGCTTTACGGTCGTACCACCTATGATATGCTTGCACCTTACTGGTCTGCTCAGACAAACGATGACCATGGACCAGCAAGCAAGTTGAACAGCGTGCGAAAATATGTGATCTCTTCAACGCTGGAACAAGCATCATGGAATAATTCAACAATTATTAAAGGGATATCGTAGGGAAATCGCCAAGCTGAAACAGCAGTCAGGTGGAGATATGCTCATAATCGGTAGCGCTACTCTGGTGAAGTCGCTGATGGAGACTGCACTTATCGATGAGCACCGGTTTTTAGTCCAGCCTATTATCATGGGACGTGGAAAGCGTTTCTTCAAAGACGGGATGGGCATGACCAAACTGAAGCTTGTTGAGAGCAAAACGCTCACCTTAGGCGTCATGGTTATGACCTATCACCCTGACAGCTAATACCACTGGGGCGATGAACGCATCAAGGGAGAATGGCCGAGAGCGCTTGGTTCAAAGACCTGGCCAGGAAGGTGCGGGAGGTGGAAGCAGCTAAGAGCTGCTTGGCAAAAGACAGATCAGAGGTGCAGGAGAGCGTATGAACACAGTCATTTCACAAGACGGAACCACGGTCGCTTACGCCAAACTCGGCCATGGGCCGGCAGTTATCCTGGTAGCGGGGGCCTTTTGTTCACGGACCAGAAGGTCCGGACCAGAGCTTGCCAAACTCCTTGCGTCACGCTTTACGGTCTACAACTATGACCGGCGGGCCGCGGCGAGAGGGGCGATACCAAGCCCTATGCCGTCGCGCGTGAGATCGAGGATATCGAAGCACTCATCGACGAAGCTGGCGGGTCGGCCTACCTGTATGGCATTTCCTCTGGAGCTGCCCTTGCCCTGCACGCGGCCGTACAGCTCGGCACGAAAGTCAAGAAGCTGGCTATGTACGAGTCGCTTGTATATTGTCGGGGCCATTCGGCTGTCGGGCACAATGCATTGCGTTCACTCTATTAGGGAGTATATGAATAGCAGGGAAGAGAATGCTCTTGTAGGCAAGGCCGCTATTCGAGCTTGTTGCCAGAGACAGCCTCAACTGAGGAAGAAGCGAGACTTCCTCCCCATCATGTTCCCTCGTGAGTACAGGCAACACAGCCCTCTTCACTCAGAGCAAGGGAAGAGAAAAAAGACATCCCCAAGACCCGAGAGGAGTCTTGGGGATGATCGCGGAACCGACCACCAGAACCGACGGGCGTCCGATTATCTCCAAGACGACCAGCGTGACAGGCAGACATATGTGGCCACTCCTCGTTTTCAGTGGATATGGCTGTATGCTCGTACGGATACACTTAGTTCACGGAAAGGAGGGAACCCATGGCTCTACAAGAAATAAGAACTGTGTCCCTCCAAGGAGAGCTTCGTTGTCCTCTTGTCTGTACGCGATGCTCAAGCCTTTCCCAATAGGAATAACAAGATGCTCAAACTGAGGCAGCGCCTGTAGCGCAGCCAGATATGCTGCGATTTCCTGGGGATGCGACAGGGCGTTATCGGCAAGCAGGAACACCTCGGCTGTCAATTGTGGCACTATGAACGCTTCGACTGCCGGAAAGAAAGAATCCTCGCGCATCGAGTGTGTGCCGACCCAGTGATAGTACCACTCGGCAATGTCGTCATACGCACTCATGAGTAATGTTTACCTCCCTGGTTCTGGTCTGTGACGTTCATAACAGGCTCTAGAGACGCAGAAGATTCCAAAGGGACGCAACCGTCTGGCTGCATCACGCAGCATGCGCTTAGCTGATCGACTTCCATCTGGCCGGCAGCTATCACGTGATTGGTAATTACTCATGCGTCCCAAGCGCCCACATGCAACATGACAGCCGACTTGTTCGTTCCGTACCAATGGAGAGACAAGTCCACATCTATTCCTTCTCTCTAGTGATAGAACAAGACTGGAAGAAGGACAAGCACCAATTCCCAACAAGCCGAGAGTCATTAACCTATAGAGCAGGTAGCCGAGAAATGTGACTGCCGAGAACTGCAACTCGCCTGCCCAAGCCAGCAATCTAATCGACCCATTGGTCTCTGTGGGGACGAGGTGCAGATTGGCAGGAGTCTTGCTCAGGAGGCCAAACAAGAGACGCAGCATTCGGAACGCTACTGCAGTGAATAGGTGCCTCACTGATCTTGCCACCGCCATCGGCCCCACCATGTTACCTCCTCTGCCCGCAGATCTGGGAGAAGGAGGCGGATGTAACGCTGAAGGCTAAGGCAGAAGGGAGAATTGTTGCACTCTATAAAGTTGTAGGGCAGCGGCGGGTGCTGATTGTCATTGACGTGGAGTCCCATGATGAGATCGATCAGGCGTTGATGGCAGTCATGCCGCTGGCACATACATTATGAGGAGCTGGAAGAAATCCTACCAGTGTGCGAGTACGAAAGTTTCGCCAAAGATGTGAGGCGGCGCTGGCAGTAAAGCATGTATGATACATCTCAGTTTGTGTTGGAAGGGTAAATGGCTCTCGGCTGACTGGGAATTGGTGCTTGCCCAGCTCGCGTTGTTGATCTATCCTCAAAATACTCACCTGTTTGTCATTTTGTCTCTCCAGCGTTCTTTACCGGCGCAGAGGAGGATCTGAAATGGGTTTCTTCGACTCGAGGTTTGCAGCCTATCTGGCCGTCGCAGCCCTGCTGATTGTGACGCCTGGACCAGATACGGCACTGGTCACGCGCAATGCGCTCCTCGCCGGAAGGCATGCAGCCTCTTTCACCACCCTTGGCATAGGGGTGGGAAGTATCATCTGGGCGCTAGCGTCAGTGCTCGGCATCGCGGTCCTCCTGGAGGAGTCAGTGGTCGCCTTCACCGTCTGTAAGTTCGTCGGGGCGGCCTACCTGGGGTATCTCGGCCTGCGAAGTCTGATCGCCAGCTTCCGAAGGAGCAAGCAGGGTGTCGTAACGACACCTGCTCTGCAATCGACGCGACTGAGTGAATGGGTCGCCTTCCGGCAGGGACTGCTGAACAATCTGCTAAACCCAAAGGCTGGCGCCATCTTTGCCACAGCGTTGCCACAATTTATCACTCCAGGCGATCCTCCCCTGCGGTTGATGCTAATGATGCTCGCCTATGAGGCCATCCTGTTGAGCTGGCTCAACCTCTATGGTTACCTGGCCAGTCGGGCTGGGCAAAGCCGTTTCGGTATCCGCGTCCGTGACATCCTGCAAGGAATCACAGGCATGGTGTTGATCGCGTTGGGTATACGGCTGGCATTCGAGCAAAAGTAGAGCAGCGTAATACTTCCCTCACGTGCTCTGCAGCAAAGAGCACGCAGGTGTCAGAAACAGGTGGGCTATCTCGTCTCAGGGACAGAGCGTTGGTAGGAATGATGAGAGGGGATCACAGGGACCAAGTGATGGCGTGAGCGCTGGCAACGAGAGCGCCCCAGAAGCCTCCCCGTCGGTCACCGGTTGAAAACCGGGTAGGAGTTTTTCGCCCCTCTGACGACCACGCTCTGAGACGCCCTGGCGGATTGTGAGGGCCAGCGGACCCAGACCATTGGAAAGGGGGAGTACCTATGCGTATTCAGGAACTTTCACTCCACACACGTCATCTTGCGGATCAGAAAGATTTCTATCACACAGCACTCGGCTTACCTCTTGTGGCAGAGACGACAATATCCTTGAATTGATTGTGCACTACGACCTGGATCACGAAACTGAGGAACCCTTTGGACCCGCTCAAGTGCTGCATGTGAGCGAGGTTGGTCTGCCGGTCGAGGATGTGCTGGCACAAGTCAGCCTGCTGAGGGAGAAGCTAGCTATCGAACCGTATGGAGGCCTGGCCTCAGAGGAATTCGCATTCATGGGTGACATCTATGGGCAACTGGTTGTAGTCAAGATCGGCCGCCCCTGGCAGCCAGCGGAAACGCTGCTGGCTGCTGTTGCTCCCATGCAGCTCACGATGAGCGGAAAGCCTGAGCAGCAGTTACAGCTCTCACCATTCCCGTATACCTTTACCGTTGTCCTTTGACGTTGAGACGAGGTATTCCCATGCGAAAGCAACGCCTAACCGTTGGCATCCTTCTTTTCGATGATGTCGAGGTGCTCGATTTCTGTGGCCCTTTCGAGGTGTTCTCGACAGCGAGCCTGGTCGATGCGGACAAACAAGGTGATGAACACGGGCTGTTTCGCATGTTCACCATCGCCGAACAGAACCGGATTCTCTCCTGTCGTGGCAACCTGCTTGTTCAGCCACATATGACCATTCAACAGCACCCGCCTTTGGATATCCTCGTCGTGCCAGGCGGCCAGGGCACGCGACGCGAACGCCAGAATCGGCGCCTGCTCGACTGGATCGGCCAGCAGCACCAGCGTACACAACTGACCACCACTGTCTGCACCGGCGCGTTTCTGCTAGCTGAACTTGGTCTGCTCGACCAGCGCCGGGCTACGACGCACTGGGGCAGCATCGAGTGGATGCGCTCAACCTATCCGGCGATTGAGATACTCGCGGATAGGCGTGTAGTGGATGAGGGATATATTATCACCTCGGCAGGAGTCTCTGCGGGCATCGATATGAGCCTGCACGTTGTCTCTCGTGTGTACGGGCTGGAAGTGGTGCGCTGGACCGCCCGGCGCATGGAGTACGATTGGCGGGTGACTGAAGAGTTGTGACCCCTGAATGAGTAAAGAGGGAGACTGGAGTGGGACGGTGGCCGTGCGGGAAATCACTCGGCGCGAGGCGCTCATCATCAGTATCAGGCACGCGGCCCTCCATTTAGTGAACTCCGGCTCACAAGCGATCTCGCACGCCATCATGCCTGATTTTGCCCTGAACAGATTGCAGTAGACTAGATATTGATCTTCCTTTTCGATCCTCGTCAAATTCCCCCCTTGTTGTTCGTCTACTGAATAGTAGCAACATCTGCCGCCCCATCCTGCCGTGCTTGAGAAGCAGGACAGGCTTTCCGAGGGAACCGTTGATAGTAGCGAAGGAGTTCCATTCATGGAAGCGAAACCCCGACTGAAAAATGAGGTGGATAGAAAGCACATAGCAAAAGAAACAAGATGAAAGAAGGAAGAAAGTGGGAGCAAACGCTGATACGAACAGGTCTCTGCACAATGGGGAGGCTCGATCCAGCAGAGGTAAAAATGTCCCAATCCTACTTTCTCTCTTACTTTCCTTCATCAGCGCACTCCGCCAGCAGGTCGAGGATGCGCAACCCGGCCCGCAACGTCTTCTCCTCCTGATCACAATCAGGATTGTAGGTAGCCAGCGCGACGGCCCGAAGACGGAAACGAGCAACCACGGTACGTATGGCCTCTTCCATTTGCGGCATCGAGAGGCCACCTGGAACCGGGTCGTCAACGAGACCCGGAGCGACCTGTGGATCAAAGGCATCCAAATCGATATGCAGATAGACCTCCTGCACCCGCTTCCCCAGGGTATCCAAGCAAGCCAGCACATCTGCTCGCGGCTTGCCCTCATGCCAGTTGACGACTTGCATGGCTGAGTGGTGCAGGCGCTCACGCTCTGCGGCCGGGGAGAGGTCACGCACACCCAGCAGGAGCGTGGCATCTTCGGCAATCGGGGTACTCTCACCGATCTGCGCCCAGAAATTCCGGTAGCAATGCCCGGTAATGATAGCTAAGGACATGCCGGCAAAGAACCCGCTGACCGTCGAGTCAGGCGTATTAAAATCTGCATGCGCATCGAACCAGACAACACCACAGCGGGCATGATCAAAGCCCGCGAGGATGCCCAGACTGACATCGCACGATCCAGCCAGGACGAGGGGAAGCTGTTGTGCCGCGATGGCTTGCCGCACAAACTGAGTGAGCTCTTTGTTGACTGCCAAGGAGGCGCTTGCTGTATCGCGAAAGGGGGTGCTCCGTTCCACCCGCTCTATGGTCACAGCCAGCCCTCGGGCCTCCAGGAGCTGTTGTGCTCCAGCCTGCACATAGCGCAGCGCGCCCTTGCTTCCTCCTTCTTGCTCATTCCCCATCGCATAAGGAACCTGAATCAAACACACTTGCATACTTGTTCCAGACCACACTCAAGCTGATCACGAGAGGAACCGGATTTACTCTCTCAGGAGAAGTGTAGCAGGTGTGGCGTGGATTCTCCAGTGGTAGTTTGGCCCAAGATTGGTGCATTTCGACAAGAGGCTCATTCTATGCCACTCTTGCCTCCTGCTAGAGGTTCCTCTGGCGGGCATACTCGATCTCCTCCAGCAAGCATTCGATATCCGACTCGTTGGTGTTGAAGCTGGTAATGCACGCTCGTAAGACTCGTTCCTGCTTCCCCAGCACAACCTCCGAGATCCACACCTGCCCCCGCTCGTAGATGGTTTGGAGCACATGGTTCGTCGAAAGCTTTCCCTGCTTGATGGTCGGGTGAGTAAAGCAGATCACTGGCAGCGTCGTTTCGTTCACCACTTCCCAGCCTCGCTGGGCCAGCCGTTCACGAAGATAATCGCCCATCTGCGCCTGGTGCTCGATCAGTGCTGCAAAGCCGTTGACCCCCAATTCAGCAAGGGCCATGAAGACTTTTAAGCCGATGGCACGACGCGACCATTGTGCTGTCGTCGTATACGGATCAACCGTGTCTCCCGCAGTCGCAGCAGGCATGTAGGACGTGGTAATCGCAAAGGCGCGCTGGATGGCCTCAGGATGCCGACAGAAGAACATCCCCGCACCCATCGGCACGCTGAGCCATTTATGAGCATCCCAGGTGATCGAGTCAGCTCGCTCTATGCCTGCCAGCATCGCTTTGAGGCGCGGAGACAGGGCAGCGCTGCCGCCCCAGGCTGCATCGACATGAAACCATGCCCCGTGTTGTGCGGCGACCTCTGCAAGTTTGGCGAGAGGATCGACGAGTCCAGCACTCGTCGTCCCGGCTGTCCCCACAATCATCAGGGGATGCCAGCCCTCTTGGAGATCAGCGTGCAGACGAGACTGGAGAGCGTTGCTATCCATCACAAAACGGGTGTCGGTGGGGATCTCGTGCAGCGTAGTAGTGCCCAGGCCAGTCATCCGGGCTACCTTCACGAAAGAGTGATGCGTCTCACTGGTCAGGTAGATCGCAGGTCGGCTTCGCAGCGCAAAGAGGCCGGTCTCGCAGCTCTCGGGGAAATGCAGTGCGAGTGCGCCAAGCACTGCCGACAGATTCGCTTCGGCGCCTCCCGTCGTGAAATTGGCATGAAGCGCATGAGCATTGATCCCCAGCTCATTTGCGAGACGACGCAGAGTCAGTCGTTCCAATTCATTGGCAGCTGGTGCGTGTGACCAGCCGGCGAGCTGTGGATTGTAAAGCGCCACGAGTGCGTCAGCGATAATACTTGCCTGTCGAACGCTCGGGTTGAAGAGGCCAAAATAGCGGGGATGCGTGACATGAACGGTCCAGGCACGCAGCATGCGTATCACCTCTGCTGTGAGCGTTTCCAGTGGCACCGGCGCGTCAAATGGATAGTGACTCTCCAGCTCCGCTCGTAGCTCTTCTGGGTCCACACGTGGTGAAACGCGCACATCACGCACATCGCGGGGAAAGTTTTCAAGCTCCTGCAGCAGTTGGGACCAAATCGACATCAGTGTGTTCCTTTCTTTCTCACAAGCGGTTCAAACAGGCGTGTATTTGGGAGGATGAACCGACCGTCCTCTGAGGAGCGTGAGCAGTCATGAACGGCTTGCCTTTTCAGGTCCATTCAGACCCGTGTCATGCAGCGCAGAGAGCGCAAGGATCGTCATGGTCTCCTGAACGTTTGGGACCGTGCGGATACGATCAAGTAGAGCTTCCAGGGCAAGCGGAGAGGCCAGTTGTGTTTGCAGCAGCAGGCACCACTCTCCGGTCACCCGGTAACACTCCTGCACGATGGCATCCGTGTCGCTCAGAGGCAGAAGCGCTTGTCCGGTTTCGTGACATGAGGCCCCGGTGGTACGCACCCAGATGAACGCAGTGTGGGGCAAACCCAGGGCAGACCAGTCAACGAGTGCCTGGTATCCACGGATGATGCCCTGCTCCTCCAGACGTTTGATTCGCTCATGAACGGCAGGACGGGAAAGGTTGACCTGCTGACTGATCTGTTCGTGGCTCATCCGGCCATTGAGGCGGAGGAAAGAAATGATCTCGCGGTCAAGAGCATCCAAAGCCGAACTCCTTCTCAGCGGAATGAATAGATGATCTTCTGCTGGCAAGCGTAGCCCATGGCAAACAAGAAGTCAAGATATGAAGGAAATTTCAAACGAATCGTCAAAAGATATCCTGAACGCAGCTCGGTCAATGGGGAAGCACGCCGACGAAACGTCGGTGAAAGATGGCGGAAGCCCCTTAAATTGGCACCATCATTTTACCATAATATGGCTCTTGTCATAAGTCCATCGCTTTGCTAGGTTAGTTACGATTTATATCGTTTATGCAAGAACGGATGACCCAAGTAGCCAGCACACCCTTTTTTGCATCAAATGGTTGACTCATTCGTATAGCAAAAGAGAGAAAGTAACCAGAGCCTGACGGGCCATTTCTGAAGGAACAGAGCGCAACAGAAGTTCTCTTGAAAGCAAAGTGAAGGAGAAAAACCATGCGGAGACATCACTACCGTTATCGGGGAGGTCCTTTTCTGAAAAGACCTGGCCTGCCGCCTTTTGGCCGCGGTGGCCTGCTGGGCAATCTGATCGTTGGCGGGTTGGGCTACCTGATTGGACTCCAGCAGGGGCAGAACCCGTATCAGCAACGCCAGCCACAGGCCAACGCACAAAGCGATCAGCTTGCCCAGCTCAGATTGCTAGGACAACTGCGAGAATCCGGCGTTTTGACTGAGGAGGAATTTCAGGAACAGAAGCAGAAAATCCTACAAAAATCCTGAAGACGAGCGTTCCACTCCAGAAAGACAGATTCTTGGGGTCTTCCGCTGCTTTGGTGAATCCGCGCGTTTGTTAGAGAGCAGAAGGATCCCTCGATTTCTTCTTGATGACGAGCAGCATGGGATATACTACAAGCGAGTCTTCGTCACTATGAGACGCGAACACCACCTGACTGGAGGTAGTAGCAGATGATTGCACGTTTGTGGAGAGGCTGGACATCGCGAGAGAACGCCGATGCCTACGAGAGGTTGCTGCAAGAGCGAGTTCTTCCTGGCCTCAAGCGGCTCGATGGCTCCGGAATGTGACCATTTTTGGCCAGGGGCAAGTCGACCGTTCCCCAACGGGGGTGGGACTCTCCGCACGCCTGGCTGTGCAGGATACCAGAGGAGAATTGGCAGAGCACGAAGAACTGGTGGTCGAAAGTATTCTCGGGGCAGCCTGCACGCTCACGGGGCAGATCGTTGGGCGGACGCAGGTTGGCTTGTATCCAGCCGTGATCCCTCAGATCAGTGGACAAGCGTTTCTCACCGGATATCACGAGTTGCTCCTTGATCCCCGTGATGCACTCGGGCGGGGCTTTCTCCTTGCAGGGTGAAAGTCGGGTCCTCATACATGAGCTTCATCCATCTTTTTTCGTTCACATGACGCTGTTCATTGAAGGACGAAAGCCACGGGTGGGGCTTACGCCTATCTCAGACGGATCATCGGCCAGGTGAAACGCTGCCTGGGCAGCCTCGCCAACCTCCTCTTGACCGACTACCTGGAGTTTCGCTGGTATGTCGCACAGGGTATCACGGCGCCGATGCCCTGTATGCTCATCCGTGTCTCGCGTGTC
>WNGG01001339.1_pt1 | contig 28583 bp, 28 predicted proteins | sample 5400661 | NCBI WGS metagenome assembly WNGG01 (sample SAMN13153372, study PRJNA577476) | soil metagenome | isolation source: 100 cm soil or saprolite under Garry oak tree replicate 1 | place: USA:California | collected 2016-06-15
TCGTCCCGGCGACGGCGACGACCTGCCTCAGCGCAGAAGACAACGCCGTCCAGCTCCGCGGGCCCATGGCCTCGATGAATCGCTGCTGCGTGCGCTCCCAGACCGGGAGCGCGTCCCGAAGGATCCGCTCGCCCTTCGCAGAGACCGTCGCAGCGCGCTCCCGTTCGGTGCGACCCGGGAGGATCTTGAGGTATCCCTTCCGCTCGAGCGGCCGAACCGCCCGGTAGAGTGACGTGCGATCGAGGCGAAGGCCCTCTGCGAGCCGACTCAGGGGCAGCGAGCCGCGCAGTCGCGTTGCAACGAGGATCGCGAGCTGCGTCGCCGTCAAGCCGAAGCCGGCCAAGGCGCCTCCATAGAGCCTGGAGATCGCCCGGGCCGCTCGGCGGAGCCCCTCGCATGCGCAGTCCGCGACAACCGCCGCGCACAGCGTCGTCACCTCGTCGGCGCGGAGGGCGCCCATGGACTATTGATGTATACGCATCTCCTGGCTCTGTCAAGGAGAGCGGACGCGGGGCCCATCTCTCGCGCCGCAGCCGGAGACGATGCCCAAGGCGCGATGCATGTTCGGCCTTGACACGTGCCGTGTCGGCACTGTATCAGCGGCCATGGACGTCGAATCGAACTGAGGGAGGACACACCCATGACACGCTGGACCTGGATCACGACGGCTCTCGCGGCGTTGGCCCTCGCGGCCGGCGGCGCGGCGCCGCTCATCCTGCCCGTCGGCGCGCAGCCCAAGCCGGTGGTCTGGAACCTGCCGCACGTGGCGGCGCCGACCTACTACCACACTCTCAACCTGAACGCGCTCGCGGCGAAGCTGGTCTGGAACCTGCCGCACGTGGCGGCGCCGACCTACTACCACACTCTCAACCTGAACGCGCTCGCGGCGAAGCTGAAGGAGAAGTCGCAGGGACGGATGGAGATCCGCGTCCACCCCGCGTCGTCCCTCTATCCCTCGCACGAGATCATCCCGGCGGTGATCGAGGGCCGCGTCGAGATCGCCCCGGTGGTCTCGGGCTACCTCACCGACGTCCTCCTGGAGATCGGCCCCCTCGACCTGCCGTTCATGACGAGCAATCTCGAGGAGCACCGCAAGGCCGCCGCGGAGCTGCGGCCCTTCTTCACCGAGATGCTGGCCAAGAAGGGGCTCCGCCTGATGGCGATCGAAGCCTGGCCGTCGCAGCACGTCTTCGCCCACGCGCCGATGCGCACGCTGGCCGACTGGAAGGGCAAGAAGATCCGCGTGTACGGGGCCGACTCCGCCAACTCGGCGCGGTTCCTCGGTGCCGCCCCCGTGAACATCGCCTTCGGCGAGGTCTACTCGGCGCTGGAGAAGAAAGTCGTCGACGGCGCCATCACCTCGGCGACCAACGCGGAGCCCATGAAGTTCTTCGAGGTCGCGAAGTTCATCAACTACTGGTACCTGGCCGGCGCGGGGTCGGAGTGGCTGGTGGTGAACCAGAAGGCCTGGGACGCGCTCCCGAAGGATCTGCAACAGGCCGTGAGCGACTCCTTCAAAGAGACCCGCTACGAAGACAAGGAGTGGGAGGACGCCAAGGCGTGGGAGGAGAAGGCGCGCAAGCGGCTGCCCGAGCTGGGCATGACGATCGTCGACCCGGCGCGGGAGGAGATCGAGAAGGCGCGCAAGCTGGCGCGCGCGGGCTGGGACATCTGGCTCTCGCGCACCGGTGCCGACGGCAAGCGCGGCTTTGAGCTGGCTCTGAAGGCGCTCGGCCGGTGATCGGCTGGACGTCGAAGGCGGCCGGGCTGCTGGCAGGGCTCGGCGTGCTCGCCATGGCGGGGCTGATCACCTTCGACGTCCTCATGCGCTACTTTCTCGATCGGCCGCAGCTCTTCGTGGACGAGCTGGCGAGCTTCCTTCAGGTCTTCGTGGTCTTCGCCGGGCTTGCCTACACGTTCCGGGCAGGCGGGCACGTCCGGGTCGACCTCGTGACGTCGAGCCTGCCGCGGCCCGTCCGCGCCTGGCTGCGCGCCGTGACCCTCGCCCTCGGCCTGGCGTTTCTCGCCGCCGTGATCTGGGTCACGGCCCAGTCGGGCCTGAGCGCGTACGGCTACGGCCGCGTGTCGGCCGTGATGCTCTACCCGCTCTGGATCCCGATGCTCCTGATCCCCGCTGGTCTCCTGCTCATGGCCGTCGCCATGCTCGCCGCCTTCGTGCGACAGGTTCGCTTGAGCCTCGGGCCCCTGGAGGGCCGTGACGAAGCTCCACCCCCGGACCGCCGCGCTTGAGCGAACCCGTCATCGGCGCGCTCCTCATCGCGCTGATGTTCGTCCTGTTCGCGATGGGGCTCGAGATCGCGGTGTCGCTCGGCGTCGTCGGCGTGCTCGGGCTGCTCTGGCTCAAGGGCTGGACGGTCGGGCTCGGCGTCGTCGGGTCGGTCGCGTGGTCGAACGCCACCAGTTTCTCCTTTATCGCGGTCCCGCTCTTCGTCTTCATGAGCGCGATCCTTCTCCACTCGGGCATCGGCCGGGGGCTCTTCACGGCCGTCGCGCGCTGGGTCGGCTTCCTGCCGGGCGGGCTTGCCGTCGCCAGCGTCTTCTCGTGCGCGATTTTCGCGGCGGTCTCCGGCTCCAGCGTGGCGACGGCGGCGACCATCGGCATGATCGCGATCCCCGAGATGGAGCGACGCGGCTACGGCCGCCCCCTCATCTGCGGCTCGCTGGCCGCGGGCGGGACGCTGGGGATCCTCATCCCGCCCTCGATCCCGATGATCATCTACGGCGTGATGACCGAAACCTCGGTCGGTCACCTCTACATGGCGGGCATCGTGCCCGGCGTGATCCTCTCCCTCATGTTCGCCGTGGCGATCGTCCTCTACGCCGTCGCGCGGCCGGAGGCGGCGCCGCGCCGCAGCGAGGACCGCGGCTCGCTCCGCGACAAGGTTCGATCGGTCGTCGAGGTCGCGCCCGTCGCGGTGCTCATCGTCGTCGTGCTCGGCGGCATGTACGTCGGCGTCGTGACTCCGACCGAGGCGGCCGCCCTCGGCTCGACGGTGAGCCTCGTCCTGGCCGCGCTCGCGCGCGGCCTCACCTGGCGGGCCCTCAACCGCGCCTTCCAGGAGACCGTGCGGACGACGTCGATGGTCGTGCTCATCATCATCTTCGCGTCCATCTTCTCGCACGTCATGGCGCTCATCGGCGCGCCCAGCGCGCTCTTCGCCACCGTCGTCGGCCTGGGGCTGCCGAGGTGGGCGCTCTTCACGCTGATCTTCGCGTTCCTCCTGCTCATCGCCTACGCGCTCGAGGAGCTGTCGGTGATGATCATCATCCTGCCGATCCTCTTCCCGCTGGTCACGGGCCTCGGCTTCGATCCGGTGTGGTTCGGGGTCATCATGGTCGTCTGGCTCGAGATCGGCTTTATCACGCCGCCGGTCGGGCTGAACCTCTTCGTGATCCAGGGGCTGATGCCGGGCCTCAGCGGCCGGCAGATCACGCTCGGCACGACGCCGTTCGTGGTCCTGATGATTCTGCTCGTCGTGCTGCTCTTCCTCGTCCCGGACCTGGCGCTCTGGCTGCCGCGGCAGATGCTGGTGAAGTAAACTACCCGGCGGCAAGGATCGTCACCGCCGAGTGGAGGAGCACATGTCGACCGTAAGGAGTGTCGTGAGGAGTGTCGTGTTCGCCGCGCTGGCTGGCAGCGTCGTCGCCGCCCAGCCGGCGCTCGCGCAAACCACGCTCACGATGTCCTCGTGGGTTTCGCCAACTCACCACATTACCGCCGTCGTGCTGCAGGGCTGGGCGAACGAGGCGGAGAAGATCACGAACGGCCGCGTCAAGTTCCAGATGCTGCCCAAGCACCCCTCGGCCCCGCCCGGCACGTTCGACGCGGTGAGAGAGGGCCTGGTGGACCTTTCGTACGTCACCGCGAGCTACACGCCGGCGCGACACATCATGCCGATGCTCCCGGAGCTGCCCGGCGCCGGGGACACCGCGCTCGTCAACTCGGTTGCCTACTCGCGGATCCACTGGAAGCACTTGCACAAGGTCGGCGAGTACAAGGGCGTGAAGCTGCTGGGTGTCTTCACCCACGGCCCCGGCCAGATGTTCACCAAGAGGCCTGTCCACAACATCAACGACGTGCAGGGCCTCAAGATCCGCACCGGCGGCGGCGTCGCCGAGGCGGTGGCGAAGGCGCTCGGCACCTCGGCGTTCGTGAAGCCGGCGCCGGAATCCTACGAGCTGCTGAAGTCTGGCGTCGCCGACGGCGTGTTCTTCCCGATGGAGTCGATCATCTCGTTCAAGCTCGACACCGTGCTCGAGCAAGCGACGCTGTTCCCCGGCGGGATGTACAGCTCGGCCTTCGGCTTCTTCATGAATGAGGAGAAGTGGAACAAGCTGCCGAAGCAGGACCAGGACGCGATCGACAAGATCTCCGGCGAGTGGATCGCGCGTCACGCCGGGCAGTCGTGGGACGAGGCCGACAGGAAGGGCCTGGAGGTGCTGAAGAAGTCCGGCGTCAAGATCGTCAACGCCGACCCCGCCTTCGTCGCGGAGGTGAAGAAGCGGTCCGCCCCGATCATCGAGGACTGGATCCAGAAGGCCAGCGCCAAGGGCGTGGACGCCGCCAAGATCCTCGCCGAGTTCCGCGAAGAGCTGAAGAAGGTCGCCGCGGGCAAGTGAGGGAGCGACGCGCCGACACGATCCTCGGCGTCGCCGCGTCCGCCATCCTCCTGGCCATGATGCTCCTCACGTTCGTAGACGTGGTGGCGCGGTACGTCTTCAGCCGCCCGGTGAGGGGCGCGTTCGAGGTGACCGAGCTGATGCTGGTGGTGCTGATCTTCGCCGGGCTGCCGCTCGTGTCGTGGGCGGACGAGCACGCGCTCATGGATTTCATCGACCGCCTGCTCCGCGCCCGCGCGCGGCGCCGGCTCGTGCGCGGCGTGCACGCGGCGTGCGCCGGCATGCTGTTCCTCCTCACCTGGCTGATGTGGCTCAAGGCCGACCGGATCTGGGCCTACCGCGACGCCACCGACGTGCTGCGCATCGTGTACGGCCCGTTCGTCTACTTCATGGCGGTCATGATCGGGCTCGCGGGGCTGATTCACCTCTACAAGGTGGTGGAGCGCCGATGACCGAGGGGCTCGTCGGCCTCACCGTGATGATGCTGCTCGCTTTCCTGCGCGTGCCCATTGCGTACGCCATGGGCATCGTCGGCGTCGTCGGCTACGCCTACATGCGCGACTGGAGCTGGGCGGTGGCATTCGCCATGGCTCAGACCAAGCTGTACGAGACCGGGCGGAGCTACACGCTCTCGGTGGTGCCGCTCTTCATCCTGATGGGCAACTTCGTCACGCGCGCCGGCATGTCGCGGGAGCTGTTCCGTGCCGCTTACGCCTTTATCGGCCACCTGCGCGGCGGCCTGGCGATGGCCACCGTGTGGGCCTCGGCCGGCTTCGGCGGGATCTGCGGCTCCTCCATCGCCACCGCGGCGACGATGGCGAAGGTGGCCTACCCCTCGATGAAGCGGTTCGGCTACTCCGACAAGCTCGCGGCGGGCACCGTCGCCTCGGCCGGCACGCTCGGCATCATGATCCCGCCCTCCACCATCATGGTGATCTACGGCATCTTCACCGAGACCAACATCGGCAAGCTCTTCATGGCCGGGATCCTGCCCGGCATCCTCGGCGCGTGCCTGCTCTGCCTCGCTATCGTGTACATGACGTGGCGCGAGCCGGACTCGGGGCCGCCCGGCTCGCGCTCGAGCTGGCGCGAGCGCGGGCTCGCGCTCAAAGACGTGTGGGGCGTGGCGGCGCTGTTCCTGTTCGTGATGGGCGGCATCTACGGCGGCCTCTTCACCGCCACCGAGGGCGCGGGCATGGGCGCCGCCGGCGCCATGGTCTTCGCGCTGGGGCGCGGCGCGCTCACGTTGAAGACGCTCTACGACGCGCTCCTCGAGAGCGCGCGCACCACGGCCATGCTGTTCCTGATCCTGATCGGTGCCTTGATGTTCGCGGAGTTCGTCAACATCACGACGATGCCGGCCGACCTCAAGGCCGTCGTCTCGGGCCTGGGCCTCTCCCCCATCATGGTGGTGGCGGCGATCTGCGCGATCTACGTGGTGCTCGGCACGGCGATGGAGGAGCTGTCGATGGTGCTGCTCACCATGCCCGTGTTCTTCCCGGTGGTTGTGCACCTCGGGTTCGACCCCGTCTGGTTCGGGATCATCATCGTGTGCGTCGTCGAGATCGGACTGATCAGCCCGCCGGTCGGGATGAACATGTTCGTGCTCAAGACGCTGCTGCCCGAGGTCTCGACGGGGACCGTGTTCCGCGGCGTGATGCCGTTCATGTGGGCCGACGTGGTGCGCCTCGCCATTCTGGTCGCGTTTCCCGCGATCTCGCTGTGGCTGCCGGGCATGATGCGCTGACCGCGCGAACGCTCGGCGCGCAGATCAGGCGAGGACGAGACGGGCCGGCTGGAGCGTGCGGCTGAACGGGTTCAGGACGAAGCCCAGGATCTCGAGGGTGACGGCTCCGAGGAGCGCCTCGTCACCCACTTCGCCGAGGATGACCGGCGTGTGGCCTTCGCCCTGCGGCAGCGCGATGTGGCATTCGGAGACGTCGCGATCGATCTGCGTGCCGTCGGCCAGAACGAAGGTCATGCGTCGCTTGGGCACCAGGCCGAGCGCGCGCCAGTCGGCCGGAGGCAGCAGGCTGTACTTCGCCCCGCTGTCGACCATGAATCGCACCGTGCGAGAAGTGCCGGAGAGGCCGGTGACCACGCCCTCGACGTATGTCAGTCCCACCAGATCGCTCCTCGCATCGCTCACGTCTCCTCACCCGCGATTGTAGTAGAACGCGAGCCGCCGTGGCCCTTGCGTTTCGACGGCGACGATGCTCTCCTAGGCGCCGCCCGATCCGCCGCTCAGGAGGAAGCCAATGACCCCTCACCGTCACGCGCGCGCCAGTGTCGGCCTTGCCCTGGTCGCGGCCCTGAGCCTCGCCCCGGCCGCCGGCGCTCAGATCGCCGTATCAGCGAACGACAACAAGGTGGTCAGCCTGAACGGCGTCGTGACGGTGGTGCCCAACGCGCCGCCGGACACCGTCTCGGTCATCGACCTCAAGGCCTCCCCGCCCCGCGTGATCGCCGAGGTCGAGGCGCCGGTGAGCGTGGTCGGCCCGCCGCTCAGCATCGCCGTGACGCCGGACGAGAGCCTCGCCCTCGTGACGGCGTCGAGCAAGGTCGATCCGAGCGACCCGACCAAGCAGGCGCCCGACAACCGCCTCACGGTCATCGATCTGACGGCCAACCCGCTGAAGATCATCGCCACCCTCGAGGCCGGCAAGGGCGCGTCGGGCATCTCTATCAACCGTCAGGGCACGCTGGCGCTCGTCTCAAACCTCGTGGACGGCACCGTGTCCGTCTTCACAATCCAGGGCAAGACGGTGAGCGCGGCGGGGGCCGTCGAGGTCGGCGGCGTGAAGGCGGGCGGCGGTCAGGTGGTGATCGCGCCCGACGGCAACACCGCGCTGGTCTCGCGCCGGGACGACAACCGCATCTCCGTTCTCTCGATCGACGGGACCAAGGTCGAGTACACGAAGCGCGACATGACGGCGGGAGTTCGCCCCATCGTGCTCGACATCGCGTCGAGCGGCGCCTTCGCCATCGTCGCCAGCCTCGCGGGATCGGCCACTGGCGATAACGACAGCGTCAGCCTCATCGATCTGACGGCAAAGCCTCCCCGCGTCGTCGATACCGTCGGCGTCCTCGGCGCGACGGCCGAAGGGCTCAAGATCTCGCCAGACAGCTCCGTCGCCGCGGTCGTCGTCCACAACGGCAGCAACCGGCCCAAGGACTCGCCCTTCTACAACGACGCCGGCAAGCTCGTCATCGTTCGCGTGACCGGCAAGACACTGTCACGCGTGGCCGAGGCCCCGATCGGCCACTGGTCGCAGGGCGTCGCCTTCTCGCCCGACGGCAAGACGATCCTCGTCGGCAACATGGTCGAGAAGGACTACTGGGTGTTCCGGTTGGACGGCTCGACGCTGAGGGACACCGGCCAGCGCGTCAAGGTGAACGGTGGCCCGGCCGCGATCCGTACGGCCGAGAAGTAGGAGCTTCTGCCGATCTGCTCCCCTGAGCGGCACGCGGGTTAGCGCGCGAGCTCGACGAGGTTGCCCCGGGCGTCGAGCCCGAGGCCCGTCTCCTTCGCCCGCGCCAGCACCGACTTGGCCCAGGCGACCTTGCCGGAGTCGGTGCCTCCCAGGATCGCCATCAGGTAGCCGTGCTCGGGGCCGGCGTTCCGGAAGCCGCGCATCACCCCCGGCGGGATCGAGATCGTGTCGAAGGGCTCCAGCACGACCTCCTGCTCGCCCTCGTCGCCCCAGTACACGGCCCAGCGGCCGGTGAGGGCGACGAAGACCTCGACCGTCGGGTGGGCGTGCAGTGCCGCCCCCTTGCCCGGGTCGGCGCCGACGTACGTCAGGTTGAAATCGCGCGCGTCGGGGATGGCCGGCGCCAGCCCAGGGTCCTCCGTCACGCCGCGCCCGATCACATTGAAGATCTTCCGCTGGTGCTCGGGCAGGCGGGTGTCCACGAACGCCTGCGTGCTGGGCCGCAGCTCCCTGAAGCGCGCGACCCGTTTGAGCATCGCTTCCCTCGACATCTGCTTGGCCATGGCTTTACCCCCTGGGATCGATCAGTTGCCCGTGATGATCTTCGCGGCCTCACCGGTGAGCCTCACGATGTGCAACCCCGTGTTGGCCCGGTCAGCGAGGTACACGAAGCCGCGCTCGTCCGCCTCGACGTTGTTGGTCTGGATCGCCACCTTGCAGCTCCGCGTGCCGTTCGTCACGCAGCGCTCGGCGGTCCTCTCCGTCGTCGCCGGAATATAGAACCCGGCCTCGCGTGGCGCGTAGGGATTGCGGATGTCCATCGCGCGCACGCCGCCGTTGAAATAGGCGAGGAACACGAGCTTCTTGTAGAAGATCGGCGCGAACGACTCGCTCGACGAGTGGGGGCCGAAGCGGCCGCCCCGGCGGCAGAAGTTGCCCTGGGACTCCGGGACCTGGAGGGTGGCCACCGAGAACGGCCTGGTCTCGGTGGTGACGTCGACCATGAACGCGGCGTGCCGGAACTCGCGGCACTCGTTGGCGGTGGCCTCGGAGACGAGGACGACGAAGTCACGCACGCGTCCCTTGGTGTTGGCCGCCCAGTCGGCGATCGGGATGCCCAGCACGGGGAACGCCGTATGACCGCCCCAGTTGGGCGACATGTAGAGGCGGCTGATCTCGGGGTCGTTGAGGTTCGCCGCGGTGGGCTCCTTCGGGCCGGTGACGAGCTTCTGACGGTCGACGATCTGGAGCACGCCGTCGGCGCTGGTGCCGTACGCGAAGTACGCGCGGTTGCCGAGGACGATCGGCCCATGGACGCCGTGGGCGACGGGGATCGGGCCGGTGGAGCCGGGCTCCTGGCCGGCCAGCCCGAAGTCGCGGATGAACACGGGCTTCGCGGGGTCGCTGAGGTCGTAGATCTTCGTCATGCGCCACGTGCGCCACCCCGATGGACCGAGCTGCAACGGATCCGTCTTGGCGAGGTCGCCCGAGATCAGGTAGGCGATCCCGGTGTCGCACTCCCACCAGTTCTTGTGCGTCGAGGTCAGCCCGGAGACCACCGTGCTGACTCTCCGCGGCTTCGCCGGATCCGTCGCGTCCCACACCTCGTGGCCCGAGTTGGGGAGCGAGTTGCCGAACGTCCGCAGCACGTACGTCTTCCCCTGCCGGTCGCACACGCGCACCATCTGCGCGCCGCCCTGCTCGGGCCCGCCGGGCATCCCGGGGATGTGCGCGAGGTAGCGAGGCCGCGCCGGGTCGGTGACGTCCACGATCGACGTCCCGTTATCTTCATCGGCTCCGGTGAGCGGGTTGCGGGCGCGCCCGCCGTGATGGCCGACGTAGGCGATGAAGCGCCCGCGCTGCTGGTGAATCGTCGGCTGGTAGGCCGAGCGGCCCTGCAGCTCGTCGTGCCCGACCAGTTCCATGTCATGGGCTTCGGCGCCGTGACCACGCGCCGGCGCCTGGGAGGACGCGGGGCCGGCCGCGAGCGACACCAGGACGAGGCCGAGGACTGCCAGCGAAGCCCCTCGTCGCGGGGAAGTCCGAGCGTCGTGCATGACCGCCTCCTGTGAAGGGTGTCGCGCCCATCTCGAGGGCTCTGAGGTGCCGAAACGCATCACCGTTTTCGGTACAAGATTTGATGGTAGTACGGCCGCGGTCCGTCGAGGGTATCCACGACATAGCAGTCGGTCACGACTTCAACGTCAAAGCCGTGCCGCTCACCGAGCTCGCGCAGCTGCTCTGAGGACAGCGGCGATTTTGCCGCTTCGGTGACACGTTCGTTCTGCTCGATGAAGATTCTCTTCTGCTCGGGTGAGACAACACCTCGCTCAACGGCCGCCGACAGATATTTGTCCAGGTAACTGATGAAGCATTGTCGGTACGCGTGCAGGTTCTCGCCGACGGTGCTCACCGCTAACCCGCCACCGGACTTGAGCACTCGCTGCGCCTCTGCAAAGAAGATGTCCGGGCGCGGCGGGGCCAGACAACACTGTGCGAGAAGATGTGATCGGCACTTCGACTTCCGACGCACATCTCGGCGACGTCCGCGACGACGATCTTGCCTCGGGGAACACCATGGCTTTCTGCTTGTTCCGCCATGGCCGGGTTGATGTCGAGGAGGTACACGTCGGCATCTCGTCGTACGCGCCGCGCCTCGGCGTTCATGAGCCCGGTGCCGCCACCGGCCTCGATGACGAGCGGACGGCGGCTGGCGATCGAGCGAATCCACTGCATGTGAAGAGCCGTCGCCGCCCGATAGAACGGAAGCTCCTCGATGATGTCGTAGACCGCCTGGTACAGGCCTTGCCGTGAGAACGGTTTGACATCTTCGTCGGCGTGATTCATGGCGTAGGTCGGTCATGCCGCCAGGGTCGTGGCGGCTCAGCACTGCGGCGATCTTGCGCCAGCCGTCGATCGTGCGCAACTTGATCTGCCCACTCAATACGAGGCTGAAGAGCGGGATCAGCGCCGGGGGCCCGTGCCTGGACGGCTGCGGCGCCGTTCGGCTGGCGCTACGGGAGCGCGCTCGCGCTCGGCCCCGAGGAACGGGTGGCGCCGCTGGCGGCGCCGGGGGCGAACGTCACCGTCGCCGATCTGCTGTCTTAAGGCCTGCCGAGGGCGCGCCGCTACGCGCCGCCCCCGCCCCCGCCGTCGCTCTTCCAGTCGAACGAGAGAACCCGCACGCGGTAGCTCGCGGCTTCGGGCACGGATGCGCTGAAGTAGGCGCGGCCATCCGGGCGGACTGTGCCGAAGACCCAGACCGTCGAGCTGCCCACGACCTTGCCGGAGGCGTCGAGGCGCTCGATCTGAAGGCGCATGCGATCCGCGGTCCGCATGGCCTGGTTGTAGACATATCCCTCGACCTTCGGCCCCTTCCTGCCGCGCGTCACCTCCCACTCGAGCCGAAAGTCGCGCGCGAGGCTCTCGGGGGCGTAGATCTGGGCCGAGACTCCGACGGCGCCTGTGAGGAGCGCCGCGACCGTGAACGCTGTGATTCGCCGCCGCATCGCTGTTTCTCCTATCTGCTGCCGTTAAGGCCCGAGCCGCGACGGTCCTCCGCTACATCCCGCCGCCACCGCCGCCGCCGCCGCAGGTCCAGTCGAACTCGAGAACCTGCACGCGGTAGCTCGCGGCGTCGGGCACGGATGCGCTGAAGTAGGCGCGGCCATCCACGCGGACTGTGCCGAAGACCCAGACCGTCGAGCTGCCCACGACCTTGGCGGAGGCGTCGAGGCGCTCGATCTGAAGGCGCATGTGCTCTGCGGTCCGCATGGCCTGGTTGTAGACATATCCCTCGACCTTCGGCCCCTTCCTGCCGCGCGTCACCTCCCACTCGAGCCGGAAGTAGCGCTCGAGGCTCTCAGGGGTATAGATCTGGGCCGAGACTCCGACGGCGCCTGTGAGGAGCGCCGCGACCGTGAGCGCTGTGATTCGCCGCCACATGGCTGGGGTTCTCCTTTCGTACCTTTAGAAGTCGGAACCAGGCGCGAAGGTTCCCGGATGAACACGTCGGCCTTGACACGCCCCGTAGGCGCACGATATCAGCGGCCATGGCCTTCGCCCGTCGGACCTGGATCGCGACGGCTCTCGCGGCGCTGGCGCTGGCAGGGCCGGCGCAGAGCGCGGCGGCCCCGTACCGTGAATACGAGATTGGGTTCAGCGGTGAGGCGTCGCCGCTCGGCAAGAGTCCGAGCGAGGCCGAGCTGATCAACGCGGTCGCCTGGATAATGAGCAACAAGCTTGGTCTTCCATTCCCGACGGGCATCAAGGCGTACATCTACGTCAACCAGGCGACACTCGTGGATGGGCTCATCCAGATCGCGGGCGAGAAGCGCGAGGAGGCGTGGGACAAAGGGCGGTTCGCTGCGGGCGTCGCCACGCGGGCGGGCCTTTTCCTGCGGGGCGATCATCTGGCAGAGATGCATCTGCTGGGGCGCGCGGGGCTCTTCGCCCACGAGCTGACGCATGTCAGCCAGCGCAAGCTGGCTGAAGGCGGGCGAGGCGGTGCGGCCCAGTGGATCCTCGAGGGCCACGCCGACTGGGTCAAGGTCCAGGCGCTGGACCTGCTCGGGTTTCGCCCGTACCGGGAGTCGCGGGACGAGATCGTTCGCTCCATCAGCGGATCGAAGATGCCCGTCAAGTTCTTCCCCGACCTGGAGGCCCTCGCGACCAACGCGGGCTGGACAAGCGCGAGGAATCAGTTCGGCGCCCCCGCCACGTATGGCCAGGCATTCCTCGCGGTGGACTGGCTCATCGAGCGTTATGGCAGCGCGAAGCTCCTCGAGTTCCTTGGACGGTTTGCGCTTCAGACCGCGCCTCGCGAGCACTGGCGGACGGTGTTCCCGATTTCCTACCGCCAGTTCATCGACGAGTTCCGCGCCCGGCTGGAGGCTCTGCGCTAGGAAGGGACTACCTCGCCGCGCTCGATCGTCGCGATGTGCCCGGTCAGGAGGCGCACCCGGTTCACGTCCGACTCCGCCACGAGGACGGTCAGGTCGGCCTTCGTCGCCTGGAACGCGCGGACGACCTCGGCCATTCGCGCTGAGAGCGCCGGCGACACGCCCTCCATCGGCTCGTCCAGCAGCAGCAGACGGTGCGCGCAGAAGAGCGCGCGGCCCAGCGCGACCAGCTTCTGCTGGCCCCCGCTGAGCTGCGACGCCTGCCGCCGACCGAGCGCCGCCACCTCCGGCAGGAGGGTGGCGACCGCGTCCCAGCGCTCGTCGGCGTCGCGGCGCCCCTGGCCCCACGCGGGGACCAGGAGGTTGTCCTTGACGGTGAGGGAGCCGATGAGGCGCCGGTCTTCGGGCATGTAGCCGATCCCGAGCCGGCCTCGCTCGAATGGAGGGAGGCGGACGAGCTCCTGGCCGTCGAGGATCACGTTGCCCGATACCACCGGGACCAGCCCCATGATGCTCCGGAGCGTCGTGGTCTTTCCCGCGCCGTTACGTCCGACGAGGCCCACGATGCCACCGGCCGGGACCTCGAGGGAGAGCGAGCGGAGGACCGAGAGTCCTCCGAGCCGCACGATCAGCCGTTGCACGCTGAGCACGCTACGGCTGTCCCAGGAGCGCCCGTCGGACTGTGGGGTCGCGGAGCACGGCGTCGGGCGACCCGGCCGCGATCACCTTGCCCTCGTCGAACGCGAGCACCCGCTCGGCGTAGCGCTGGACGACTTCCATGTCGTGCTCGACGAAGATGGTGGTCACGCCGGTCCCCTTCAGCACCGGGACCAGCGTGTCCATCACTTTCGACTTGTCCCGCGCGCTCACACCGCTCGTCGGCTCGTCCATCAGCAAGATCCGAGGGCGCCGGGCGAACGAGAGCGCGACGTCGAGCAGCTTGCGCGCGCCCTCGGGAAGCTGGCCCGCGTCGTGGGACGCGTGCTCCTCCAGGCCGAACTGCTCCAGGATGCGGGGCGCCTCGTCCCGTCGATCGACGCGCTCGAGCGGGGCCCAGAACTCGCGAGCGCGTCCCGCCCGGATGGCCAGCGCCAGGACGAGGTTCTCCAGCACGGTGAGGGAAAGGTAGAGCTGGGGCATCTGAAAGGAGCGGGCGATGCCGAGATCCGCCACGGCCCGCGGGGACAGGCCGGTGATGTCCTTCCCTTGATAGCGGATTCGCCCCCGGTCGGGCTTCACGTACCCCGTGATCACGTTGAGGAGGGTCGTCTTCCCGGAGCCGTTGGGGCCCACGATGCCCACCAGCTCTCCTTCCTGGAACTGGACGCTGAGGTCCTCAGCCGCCCGGACCATTCCAAAGAACTTGGTCAGGCTGACCGTCTCGAGAACCGCGCTCATTGGCTGCGTCGGGTCACGATGGTCCATCGTCTCGCTGCGATCCCCTTCAGGCTCCAGAGGCCGCCCGGCAAGAAGAAGATGATGCCCAAGAGGACGATGCCCAGGGTCATCTGCCAGGTGTACGGGGAGTACTTGAAGGCGTAGTTGCGCACGAACTCGAAGACGATGGAGCCGGCGACGGGGGCCAGCACGCTTCCCGTCCCGCCGAGCAGCGCCACGAAGACGAACTCGCCAGACTGGGTCCAGAACGACAACTCCGGAACGATGTGGCCCACCGAGAAGCCCGCCAGGACCCCGCCCACGCTCGCCATGACGCCGGCGACGATGTAGGAGCAGTAGATCGCCTGGCGGACCGAGGCGCCCATGTACTCCACGCGCACTTCGTTGTCGCGCACCGCGCGGAGCGTGTAGCCGAGCGGCGACGTCGTAAACCGGTAGGCCACATAGAGCAGGAGCGCCGCCAGCACCACCGTCACGTAGTAGATCGTGAGGCGCAGGTGCTGGGCGTCCGGCTTGACGCCGGCGAGCAGGGGCGTGGGGAGCCGCAGTCCGTCTGTGCCTCCCGTGATCTCGTAGAACTTGAGGAGGATCGCGTAGAGGACCATCGAGAAGGCGAGGTTGAGCAACCCGAAGTGGACCCCGCGATAACGCGCGAGGAGCAGCCCCAGGAGCGCGCTCGCGGCGGCGCCCGTCACCACCGCGAGGCCGAGCGCGGCGAGCCCCTCGTGCACCCCGAGGAACTTCACTGCGAAGCCCGCCGTGTACGCGCCCACCGCGTAGTAGAGGGCGTGGCCGAACGTGAGCAACCCGCCGCGCAGGAGGAGCACGATACCCAGGACCGCGAGCGCCTTCGCCCACGCGAGCGTCAGGAGAAAGGTGATCCACTGGGGCAGGAAGGGCGGCACCACCAGGAAGAGCCCGAGTCCCGCGAGAGCGAGTGCCGGGTCGAGTCGGCGTCCGATCGCCATGAGCGCGCTCAGATTCTCCGCGCCTGCACCTGACCGAAGAGGCCCTGGGGACGGAAGAGCAGCACCAGCGCCATGATCAGGTAGATGGCGAAGAGGTCGAGCTCAGGGAAGAGGTGTACGGCGGTGGCCCGCGCCAGGCCCACCAGCAAGGCCCCGAGGGCCGCGCCGCCGATAGACCCGAGCCCGCCGATCGCGACGACGGCGAAGGACACGACGATGACCTCCGCCCCGATCCCGGGCACGACCGAGAACATCGGCGCGGTGAACGCCCCGCCGAGCGCGGCGAAGACCGCGCCCAGCGTGAAGGCGAGGGTGTAGATGCGCGGCACGTTGACGCCGAGGGCCGAGCTGACCTCGCGATCCGTGATCACCGAGACCAGCACCTTCCCGAAGCGGGTCCGCGTCACGACCAGCCACAAGAGAATGCCCGTGACCACGGCGATGCCGGTCAGCAGGAACGGGTAGCCCGCGTAATCGACGCCGCCCAGCCTCACATGGCCCATATAGATGTAGGGCTTGTCGGCGAAGAGCGGGCTCACGCCCCACACGAGCTTGATCACGTCCTCCAGGATCAGAAGGATCGAGAAGGTGAGCAGGATCTGGATCTCCTCCTCCTTGCCGTACACGCGCCGGAGGAAGAGGCGCTCGATGAGGGGCCCGGCCGTCACGCCGATGAAGACGGCGGCCGCGAAGAGCAGCAGATAGCTCAGGACGGGCATCGCGCTCGATCCCCAGCCGAGGACCAGCCACGCGCCCATGTACGCTCCGAGGGCGTAGAGGTTGCCGTGGGCGAGGTTCAGGATGCGGACGACGCCGTACGTGAACGTGAGGCCGGCCGACACCAGGAACAGCCACGACGCGTAGCTGATCCCGTCGAGCGCGACGACGATGACGTGGTTCAGGCGCGCGCTTCGACGCCCGCCGACCTCACGGGCACTGGGCGCCGCGGAAACCCTGGTCGATCCAGTCCAGGGTCTTCACCCCGTCGGGAGGGTTGACGCACTTGGCCGGGAACACCCGCACGCTCGAGAGCACGTTCTGATTCCGCTGCGGGTCGAGCTTCACAGTGCCGTAGAGCGAGTCCTCGATGGCCTGGTGGCCGCCGCCGACCCCCATCGCGATGCGCCCGCTCGGCGAGTCGAACTCGAGATACTCGAAGGCCTTCACCACGTCGTCCACGCTCGGCCAGCGGCCCGTCGCCTTGATCGCCTTCTCGTAGGCGGTCTTCACCCCCTGGAGCGCCTGCACCATGTGGTAGCTCCCGTGGGGCGACCCGCACGGCTCACCGAACTTCTTCGTGCACCGCTCGATGAACTCCTTCTGGAGCGGATTTCGAGCCGGGTCGGGCACGTCGGGCCAGTGCGTGCCGCGAAACCCCACCACGAAGCCATCGGGCAGGTCACGAAACTCCTTGAAGAGGAAGGCGGAGTTGTTGTGGATGACGAGGCTCTGGCGGAAGAGCCCGCGGACCCGGCCCTGGCTGTTCACCGAGGCGAGGTCCGTCCCCCAGAGACTGTGGAAGATCACGTCGGGCTTGGCGGTGAGGAGCTTCGAGATCTCGGCCGACAGGTCGCCCTGGAAGAGCTTCGGCCACAGCGTCTCGACCACCTGGACGTCGGGCTTCAGCTTGCGGAGGGCGCGGCTGAAGATCTCCCACGAGTCCCGCCCCCACGCGTAGTCCTGGTTGAGGCCTGCGATTGTCTTCACGTCGGGCTTCGCGGCCAGGAGATAGCGGGCCGCGCCGATCCCGTCGATGCCCGTGTGGGCCGCGGTCCGGAAGACGTACTTGTACTTGGCCTCCTCGAAGACCCGCGTGGTCCCGCAGTCGAAGAGGACGGTGAGGACCTTCAGCTCTTCGGCGACCGCGGGCACCGCCACGCAGTTGGCGCTCGAGATGTAGCCGATGACCAGGTCGACCTTCTCGTCCGCTGCGAGCCGGCGGAACTCGGCGACGACCTTGTCGCCGGGGCCCGCCTCGTCGGTGAGCACCGGCACGATCTTCACCCCGCCGATGCCGCCCTCGTCGTTGATTTTCTCCACCCAGGCGTCGGCGGCCTTCTTGGCGGGGATGCCGAAGGTGCTCGAAGCCGGCCCGGAGAGCAGCGTCACGATGCCGACCCGCAGCTCCTTGGGCGCGCCGGCGGCCCTGGGGGCGGGCGTCTGGGCGGCCGCGGGTGGCGACAGAACGGCGATCAGCGCGATCACGCTCAGCAGAGGCGTCTTCATCATGCCCGCTCCCTTGGTGGTGGGTTGTCGGCCCGGAACGCGGGAAGGATAGCCGGGAGGGGAGTCTCCGTCAAACACGGGCCGCCCGGTGCATCTGCCCGTTGTGCCGGACGGGGGGTCTTCAAGGGCTCGGCCCACGATCGGAAGCGTCTCATCGAGCGCGTTCGCTCGGGGCTGCCCTACTCCTCGCTCGAAATCCTTGCGTCGCGTTTTCAGATCGGCCAGCGGGAGCTCGTGGCGGTCCTCGATCTTCCGCTCCGGACCCTCGCCCGCAGAAAGCGGGCCTCTGCCGTCGTCCCGGTGGAGCGGAATTACCTGATCAATCCTGTGCACCCGCAGTCCCACCAGGTCCGCGTGGGAAAAGCTGAGGCATTCTCCCTGGATCCTCGGATGTGGAAGTGACCGGTGAAATCGGCTGCGCACTGACTGCGGAGCCGAGTGGCTGACCCGAGCCGTTGACACTCAAGCGCACGCCGTGATAGTGGTCACGGTATTCACGTGCCGCGTGGCGCCGCTACGCCCAGCGTAGCGAAGGTCCGAGCGTGTCGAGGAGGCCGTCATGCGCTCGCAACTCCGCCGCCAGCTGCTCCCCGCTTGCGTCACCCTCGTCCTCATCCCGTCGCTCGCGCTCGCCGCCGGCGTCCAGGCGCGCTTCGACCTGTCATCCCCGGCCGGCGGGCCGTTCCCGAGCGACCGCTTTGCCGTCGAGGACGACAGCCACCTCACCGGCGTGCGCGTGAACCTGCCCAAGCCCGACTGCGCCGCGCGCCCGTCAGACTGCGCGGACGTCGACGTGATCAACACGCTCGACGGATTCAACGTCCAGCCGCGGCTGGCGATCCCATTCACTGGCCCGATCGACGTCTCGACGGTGAGCAGTAGCACCGTCTTCCTCGTCAGCCTCGGCGACGCCGAGGGCGGTCACGGCAGGAAGGTCGTCGGCATCAACCAGGTCGTCTGGGATCCGGAGACCAACACGCTGTACACCAGGTCTGACGAGGTGCTGGACCAGCACACCCGCTACGCGCTCATCGTCACCAATGGCGTTCGCGACACGGCCGGCGATCGCGTCGAGGCGTCGGCGAGCTTCCGGGAATTCCGCCACGGCGGGAGCCTCGACCACACGAAGGACCGCACCCTCAAGAGGTATCGAAGGGAGCTGCTCGAAGCGCTCGAGGAGGTAGAGCTGCGACGGCTCCGTGTCGTGGCGGCTAGCGTGTTCACGACCCAGAGCGTGACGGCGGTCCTCGAGAAGACCCGCCATCAGATCAGGGAGAGGAAGCCGGCGCCGGCTACCATGCTCGGCACTTTTCCACTGAGCAATGTCAAGGCGATCTTGTTCGACCAGCAGGTCGGCACCGCGCCCTCCTTTAGCACGTCGTTTGTCCCGACGCCGGCCCTCTCAATCTTTCCGGGCGCCGTCGGCGCGATCGCCTTCGGCAAGTATGTGTCGCCCGACTACGAGACCGCCGGGAAGTTCATCCCTCCCGTCGGTACCCGCTCCGGCAGGCCGGTTGTGCAGGGCACCAACGACATTTACTTCAACCTCATCCTGCCGGCCGGCACCCCGCCGCACGGGGGTTGGCCTGTCGTCATCTTTGGCCACGGCTTCACCGACAGCAAGCAAGGTGCGCCCATCGTGGTGGCGGCGTCGATGGCATCACAGGGCCTTGCGACGATCGCGATCAACGTTGTCGGTCATGGCGGCGGCCCGCTCGGCACGCTGAGGGTGCTCCTGGGGGACGATTCGTCCGCCACGATCCTCGCCGGCGGGCGCGGAAGCGACGAGAACGGCGACGGGAAGATCGACTTCACAGAAGGTCTCGATGCGGCGCGGCCGCAGACGATCATCAGCAACCGCGATGGCCTCCGTCAGACGGTGGTGGATCTCATGCAGCTCGTGCGCGTCATCAAGACCGGCGGCATCCCCGGGCTCAGCCGCTCACGCATCTACTACGCTGGCCAGTCCTTCGGCGGTATCTACGGGACGATCCTCCTCGCCGTCGAGCCGCGCTTGCGCGCCGGCGTGCCCAACGTGCCCGGAGGCTCGAACATCGAGATTGCCCGGCTCAGCCCGTCATTCCGGGCGCTCGTCGCCTATGCGCTCGCCTTCCGCGTCCCGGCTCTCGACAATCTGCCGCGAATTCCCATCCCGGATCCGCCGTTCTTCTTCCCACAGTTCAACGAGAACATCCCGCTCAGGAACCAACCGCCGGTGATCAACACGGTGCCAGGCGCTATCGCGATCCAGGACGTGGGGGAGAACAGTGAGTGGGTCTCGCAGTCCGGCAACCCGGTCGCGTACGCGCGGCACCTCCGAATGAGCCCGCTCGATGGCGTGGAGCCGAGGCCGGTCATCTTTCAGTTCGCGAAAGGTGACAAGACCGTCCCCAACCCGACAACGAGCGCGATCCTCCGCGCGGGCGACCTGGCCGACCGCGCCACCTACTTCCGCAACGACCTCTTCATCGCCGCCATCTCACCCGATCTGTCGGTGCCGCGGGAAGTGGTGGAGGAGCTCAAGAACCCGCATACGTTCCTGACCAATCTTCAGTTCGACGCGTCCGCGCCGCTCGCCGTCGCGGCGCAAGCGCAGATCGCCGCATTCTTCGCGAGCGACGGCGCGCTGACGATCGATCCTGACGGCGCGGGGCCCTTCTTCGAGACGCCAATTGTTGGCGCGCTACCAGAGACGCTGAGCTTCATCCCCTGACGCGCCGGCTTCCGGCCGTTTCCGGAAACCGCGCAGCGGCGAGCGGGTCAGCGGTCGAGTTCCCGCCAGTGCTCCTCTAGATGCCGCCGCGCTTTCTCCTCGTTGGCAGCGTCAAGCCACTTCACCTGACCCAGACGCGACCGCGCCGCCTTGAGATGCGCGAGATCCACGGCGCCCGTCCCGTCGTGGTGGGGGAGGTGGCGCGCCTTCCGGCTGTCGGGCGCGGTCTCGACGACCGCGAACGCGGAATCGGGCAGGCGGGAGATGTAGGTCCGCGACCACTCCTCCGCGGCGGCGGGGGCGCACCAGGTCAGCGCGAGCGCAGCGAGAGTAACGCACGCCATACGCGACAGCATTGGTCAGCGCCGTGAGCCTTCCTGAGCGAATCTCCGCGAGCAGTATGCTCGCACCGCGGACGGTTGCAATGCCCAAAGCGCGATACGCTCGAGGAGAGCTTCGAGTGGCGGCGACAACTTATAGATACTCGTGGCGCGCCCTCGAGGCGCTCTGCACCTTCGCCAACGCGCAGCGTTTCCGGACGCTGCTCGCCGACCGTCGCCAGTCCGTCGCGGGGGCTCCGAACCCCGGCCGTGGTGACACTTCGGTCACCCGTTTCGGGCCGGGCTGTCACTTTGTGGACCGGCCATCTGTGAGGAGTGACCGCTAAGTCCTCGACGCACCACCAGTTCGCGAGTCTGGCACCAGGTGTGCTTGCGAACGCAGGTATGGAACTGGCGGATACACCCAATCTCGCCTCGTTCTACTGCCCGGGCTGCTCTCCAGGGCGCGACCCGCTCGAAGAGGTTTTGACCGTGCGCTGGTGCGACGCCCATCAACCCATGTACGGAGGCTTTGACGACGAGAGGGCGACCGTCAGCAAGGACATTCTGACTTCAACGGGCGAGGCGGAAGGCGTGACGAATCGCGCGTGGTGTGAGTTTGTGCATCGCACCGCGAAACGGTCCAAAGTCGCCAAGCGATCCGAGGCGAGGTCATAGGCAGGGGACGACTCATGGGTTCAGGACTGAGACGGATGATCGTCGCAGCTGGGCTCATCGCGTTCGTCGGTGCTCTCATGGGGTGCGCGGCGCGCCCTATGCCGGTGCCCTCGGCTTCGGCGCCGGCGCCGTCCACGCCGGCATCAGCGGCACCAGCTCAGGCCTCACCGACCACTCCGGCTCGATAGGCCTCCCCGGCGCCCTCACCTTCCGCTTCGCCACCCCTCGCCCTCGGGTCATCCAGATCAGGCCGTATCATTGTAGGATTCGCATCCAGGGGAGGTGAACCCCGTGGACCTGCGGCCCTCGCCGATCGCCGGTCAGTGGTACGCGGGCGACGCGCGGACGCTCGGCGCCGAGGTCGACAGCTACCTGGCTGCCGCCGGCGCCGTGAAAGCCGACGGCGACATCGTCGCGCTGATCGCGCCTCACGCCGGCTATCGCTACTCGGGCGCTGTGGCGGGCCACGCGTTCGCCGCCACGCGGGGGATTGCGCCGGAGGTCGTCGCCGTCGTCGGGCCCATGCACTATCCGCTGGAAGGCCCTGTGCTGATCTCGGGTCATGGTGCCTACCAGACGCCGCTCGGCCCGGTGATGATCGCGCGTGAGGCGTGCCGCGTCCTCGACGACGCCCTGCGCCAGGAGCTGGGCGCGGGACTCACGCCGGTGAAGGGCGACCCGGAGCACTCGATCGAGATCGAGCTGCCGTTCCTGCAGCGCGTGCTCCCAGGCGAGTGGCGGCTTTTGCCCGTGATGGTGCGCGACCAGCGTCGCGAAGTCGCGCGGGCGCTCGGGCTCGCGCTCGCCCGCGCGCTGCGTGGCCGCGCGGCGCTCCTCGTCGCGAGCACCGACCTCTCCCACTACCATCCTCAGGCGGTCGCGAACCGGCTCGACCGCGAGCTGCTCCGGCGCGTGGAGGCGTTCGACCTCGACGCGCTGCTGCGCGCGGGTGACGAGGGCGCGGGCGAGGCGTGTGGGATCGGGGCGCTCGCGGCCGTGCTCTGGGCCGCGCGGGAGCTCGGCGCCGACCGCGTGCGCGTGCTCGACTACGCGACGTCGGGTGACGTCACCGGCGACATGGATCGCGTCGTCGGCTACGCGGCCGGCGTGGTGACTGGAGCGGCGACGTGACGCGGTCCGCGAGCGCGGGTACGATACGGGCGCAGTGACGGCGCTGGCTGACGTACTCTCGCGACTGGCGCGCGAGGGAGAGCTGTACGAGCGGCTCCCCGAGAGCCGCGTGCGCTGCTACGCCTGCGGCCACCGCTGCCTGATCCCGCCCGGCCAGCGCGGTGTCTGCAAGGTGCGCTGGAACGACGACGGGCGGCTTATGGTCCCGGCGGGCTACGTCGCCGGCGTCCAGCTCGACCCCGTGGAGAAGAAGCCGTTCTTCCACGCTTACCCGGGCGCGCGCGCCCTGTCCTTCGGGATGCTCGGATGCGATTATCACTGTGGGTACTGCCACAACGCCCTGACCTCGCAGGCGCTGCGCGATCCGATGATGGGCGTGCCGCCGCAGGACGTAACGCCCGCGGAGATCGCGGACCTCGCCAAGCGCCATCGCGCCCGCATCCTCACGTCCACCTACAACGAGCCCCTGATCACAAGCGAGTGGGCCCGCGAGGTCTTCCGCGAAGGCAAGGCGCGCGGCCTCGTCTGCTCGTACGTCTCGAACGGCAACGCGACGCCCGAGGTGCTCGACTACCTGCGCCCGTGGGTCGACCTCTACAAGGTCGACCTCAAGGGCTTCGACGACAGGCACTACCGGAAGCTCGGCGGCGTGCTCGCCACGGTGCTCGAGACGATCCAGCGCCTCCATCACATGGGCTTCTGGCTCGAGGTCGTGACGCTGATCGTCCCGGGGTTCAACGACACGGACGCCGAGCTGCGCGACATCGCCCGGTTCCTCGTCTCGGTCTCGCCGGACATTCCGTGGCACGTCACGGCGTTTCACCCCGACTACAAGATGACCGACCGCGACGGGACGACGGCGCAGACGCTGCTGCGCGCCGCGGAGCTCGGCGTGGGCGAGGGGCTCCGGTATGTCTACGCGGGAAATCTGCCGGGGCGCGTCGGGCCCTTCGAGAATACGTACTGCCCGTCGTGCCGCGTGCTCCTCATCGAGCGCGTGGGCTACACGATCCTGCGCGACCTCGTCACGCCGGGGCGCGGCGTATGCCCGTCGTGCAGCGCGCGCATCCCCGGCCGGTGGTAGGCACTCGCCTCATTCGTTCCTAGCCGTATCTCAGATTGCACATTCTCGCTGCGAGAGCCGGCTGCTACCGTGCCCCAAGGGAGCGAGCCCGTGCCAGAGTTTCCAATCATCTTCACCCCGCACGCGAGGCTACGAATGGAGGAGCGCGGCGTGCGCGAGGAGGGTGTCAGCAGGGCGATCCGCGAAGGTCAGCGCGCCCCAGCTCAAAGGGACCTCGTCAGCTATCGGCTCAATCTCGAGTTCAGACGTGAGTGGGGCGGACGGTACTATGATACTCAGCAGATCGAGGTGATCGTGGCGGAGGAGAGTGAGAGGGTCGTTGTTGTGACGGTCTACGCGTTCTACTTCTAGGAAGGGGAGCTGAGGTGAAGATCACGTACGACAAGGAGTCGGATGCGCTCTACATCCGTTTGCTGGAAGGCGACTTCGAGTGTCAGGTGATGAGGGTGACAGAGGACGTCGCGCTCGATCTCGCCGCTGGCGACAAGGTTGTCGGTATCGAAGTGTTGGGCGCCAGTCGCTTGTTCGAGAAGCCTGAATCGCCGGCGATCGACCTCAAGGACCTGAAAGCGAGGATCGTTTCCGCGTGATAGACCTACCGGCGGCGAGGCCCACAGTCTTCCGTGGCTGATACGGCCGACGTCGTCGTCGTCGGGGGTGGTGTCAACGGCGCGAGCATCGCCTGGGCGCTCGCGTCCAGGGGAGTCAAGCGCGTCGTCCTCTGCGAGAAAGGCGCGCTCGCGAGCGGCGCCTCCGGGCGCTCGAGCGCCCTGGTGCGCATGCACTACACCAACGAGACGGACGCGCGCCTGGCGTTCGCGAGCTTCCCGATCTTTCGCGACTGGACGGAGATCATGGGCGGCGGCCCGCCGGTGTTCACGCCCACGGGGTTCGTCAACGTCGTCGCGGCGCCCTATACCGACAACCTCCGGAAGAACGTCGAGATGCTGCGGAAGATGGGGATCAACACGATCGCGCTCTCGCCGGCGGAGCTGCGGGACCTCCAGCCCCACGCGAACGTGGACGACGTCGGCGCCGCGGCGTACGAGCCGGAGAGCGGCTACGCCAACCCGGCCGATACGGTCGAGGGGCTGAGGCGCCGCGCGACGGAGCTGGGAGCGCGGATTCTCCAGTGGACTCCGGTGACGAAGATCCTGCGCCGCGAGAGCCGGGTCGTCGGCGTGGAGACGAGTGCGGGCCGGATCGATGCGGGCGCGGTTGTCGTCGCCGCGGGGGCGTGGGCGCCGCGGCTCTGCCGCGAGATCGGGCTCGAGCTTCCCGCGCGGGTGAAGGGGATCGACACCGTGGTGGTGACGCGCCCGGCGGAGCTGACGAAGCCGCACGTGATCTTCATCGACAACGTCCAGGGGAGCTACTTCAGGCCGGAAAGCGGGATCCTCACGATCGTCGGCGTGCCCTGCCAGGATTGGGACCTCGACCCCGACGGGCCGCTGTCATTGCCGCCCGAGGCGCCGTCGCTCGGCGCCCAGATCCTGACCCACCGGATCCCGACGATGGAGCGGGCGACCCTCGCGCGCGGCTACCGCGCCTTCGACTGCTACAGCGGGGACCGCCACGCGATCCTCGGTCGCGTGGACGGGGTGGACGGGCTCTACCTCGCGACAGCCTTCAGCGGCTCTGGGTTCAAGATCGCTCCTGCGGTGGGAATGTGCATGGCCGAGCTGATCCTGGACGGGCGCGCCAAGACCGTGGACATCGAGCCCTTCGGCCTCGGACGATTTGCGGAAGGGAGGTCGCCGGAGGGGCCGTACCCGTACGCCCCCCGCAGGGATCACGCCGAGCCTGCGCGCTGACGTCCGCGGGCGTCGCGACGCGGCAAGCTCGCGTATACTGCCGGACGAGCAGAGACGGTTCGCGGCGAGGCGGGCTCTTTGGTCGACGTGGCGGAGGACGGCTACCTCCTCGAGACGCGCGGGCTCACCAAGCGTTTCGGCGGCCTGGTGGCGGTGGACGGGCTGGCGCTATCGCTCCGCCGCGGCGAGATTCGCGGGGTGATCGGTCCGAACGGCTCGGGCAAGACGACGACGGTCAACCTGCTCTCCGGCCTCTACCGTGCCGACACCGGGGAGATCTGGCTCCAGGGGGAGCGGGTGGACCGTCTGCGCCCTCACGAGATCACCGCGCGCGGCGTCGCGCGGACGTTTCAGGTCCCCAAGCTCTTCGGGAACATGACCGTCCTCGAGAATGTCCTGGTCCCGGCGCTCGCCGCGCTCGCCCGCCGCGCCGATCGCGCGATGCCAGAGATCCTCGAGCGGGCGCACCGTCTGCTCGAGTTCGTGACGCTGGAGCGTTTGTGTGACGCGCCGGCCAGGCAGCTCTCCGGCGGCCAGGGCATGCTGGCCCAGATCGCGCGCGCCTTCATGGTCCACCCACTCCATCTCGTGCTCATGGACGAGCCCTTCGCCGGCGTCCATCCCACGATCCGCGACATCATCATGGAGTCGATCCGCCGGATGAACCGGGACGAGGGGATCACGTTCCTCGTCATCTCGCACGAGATGGCGGAGCTGCGCCGCCTGTGCGCGCGGGTGTCCGTGATGCACGAAGGCCGGCTGATCGCCGAAGGCTCCCTCGAGGAGGTGGCGAACGACGCCGGGGTCCTCGAGGCGTACCTGGGCCGGTAGATGGCGCTCCTGGAGGTCGACCACGTCGCGGCCGGCTACGTCGAGGGCATCGACATCCTGGCGGACATCGCGCTCCGGGTCGAGCCGGGCAGCATCACCGGCATCATCGGCCCGAACGGCGCGGGCAAGTCGACGCTGCTGAAGACGATCTTCGGCTTCCTCCATCCGCGGCGTGGCCGGATCCTCCACGGCGGGCGGGAGATCCAGGCCCTCGCGCCCTACGCGATCAAGCGGCTCGGAATCAGCTACGTCCCCCAGGGGCAGAACATCTTTCCGCAGCTGACGGTCGAGGAGAATCTCCAGCTCGGCGCCTGGATCGCTCGGCACGATCGCGCCGGCGTCGCGTCCATCCTCGAGCGCGCCTACGCGACGTTTCCACGCCTGCGGGAGCGGCGGCGGCGGCGCGCGACGTCGCTGAGCGGCGGCGAGGCGAAGATGCTGTCGCTGGCGAAGGAGCTGGTGAACGATCCGGTGCTGCTGCTCGTGGACGAGCCGTCGGCCGGCCTCGCGCCCCGGATCGCCCACCTGGTGTATGACGAACTCGTCGCGGCGCGGGCGCGCGGTGTGACGCTCCTCCTCATCGATCAGAACATCACCAAGGCGGTCGAGATCTCGGACTACCTCTACATGATCGAAGGCGGGCAGGTCCGCCGCGAAGGGCCGCGTGAGCACTTCGCCGACCAGCTGCGCCAGATCATCCGCGACTCCCTCCTGGGCGCCTGAGCCGGATGGAGGCCTTCGCCCGCCGCGTCGGCTGGTGCCTCCTGGCATACGCCGCCGTCGCGTGGGTTCCCTGGGTCACCACGGAGTACCACACCCACGTCTTCACCATCAGCCTCTACTACGTCGTGCTCGCCGTGGGCTGGAACCTGCTCGCCGGCTATACCGGCCAGTTCTCGCTCGCGCACCACACCTTCGCCGGCGTCGGTGCCTACACCTCGGCGCTGCTGGTCCAGCACACGCGCCTGCCCATGCTCGTGGGGATCGTCGCCGGCGCCGTGCTCGCGACGGGGCTCGGCTACGTCCTGGGCAGCCTGTGCCTCCGCATGCGGGCGATCTACCTCGCGCTGGCGACGTGGGCCTTCGCCGAGTCGATCCGCCTCCTCGTCACCGTCGAGTACCAGATCACGCGCGGTGACCTGGGCTTGAGGACATCGCTCCTCTTCGGGACGCCGCGGGCGACGCCGTACTACTACCTCTTCCTCGGCCTCGCCCTCGCCGCCGCGCTCGCCGCGTGGGAGATCGTCCATTCCCGGATCGGGGTGTTCATGCGCGCGATCCGGGACGACGAGGAGGCGGCGGCCGCCATGGGGGTGGACACGTTCAAGTGGAAGCGCGTGGCCTTCGTCGTCTCCGCCGTCTTCGCCGCCGTCGCCGGCGGCTTCCAGGGGCACTACATCGGGCTCTTGTCGCCAGCGCCCATGAAGTTCAACGAGATGGCCACCATCGTCATCATGGTGATCGTCGGCGGTCTGAGGACCTTCTTCGGACCGATCCTGGGCGCGGTCTTCGTCGAGGTCCTCTCCGAGCTCCTCCGGGGCTGGGGCGAGATCCGGATGGTGCTGTTCGCGCTCCTCGTGATCGCGGTGGCTCGCCTCTACCCCGGGGGGCTCGTGGGGATGCTCGGCCTGGCGGTTCAGACGGTCCGCTCGCGCTCACCGAAGAGCCCCGTCGGCCGGAGCACGAGGAGCGCGATGAGGAGCACGAAGCCGTAGAGGTCCTTGTACGCCGACGCGATGAAGACCGACCCCAGGGCTTCGATCACGCCGAGCAAGACCCCGCCGACGACGCTCCCCGGGATCGAGCCCAGTCCGCCGATGACGATGATCTCGAATCCCTTGAAGGTCGAGATCGCGCCGTTCTCCGGGTAGACGAGGAAGTCGGGAGCCAGCAGCGCCCCGGCGGCGGCGGCCAGCGCGACGCCGACCCCGAACGCCAGCATGTCGAGCCGGAGCACGTCGATCCCGGCCGTCTGGATCCCGACGCGATTCTGGGCGGCCCCGCGGAACGCGCGCCCGAGCCACGTCTGCTTGACCATGAGGGAGAAGAGCGTCAGCAGGACGATCGCCGCGACGAGGGCGACGACGCGGTTGCCGGAGATCGGCAGCGTCCCGAGCGTCGTGGCCCGCGCGTAGTCCTTGGGCGCGTACTGGTTCGGGCCTCCGAGGACGATGGCCAGGTTTCGGAAGAAGACCATCAGGGCGATGGTGATGATGGTCGCGTACTCGTCGCGACGCTCGATCCCGCCCACGTACATCGGGCGCAGGAGGAGCCGCTGCGTGACGACGCCGAGGAGGAAGACGGAACCCATGGCGAGCGGGAGGGCCAGATACCAGCGCTCGGGCGGGAGCAGCGTGACGAGCACGGCGTACTGGACGTAACTGCCGATCATGTAGAACTCGCCCATCGCCCAGTTGATCATCTTCATGATGCTGTAGATGAAG
>WNGG01008676.1_pt1 | contig 28570 bp, 25 predicted proteins | sample 5400661 | NCBI WGS metagenome assembly WNGG01 (sample SAMN13153372, study PRJNA577476) | soil metagenome | isolation source: 100 cm soil or saprolite under Garry oak tree replicate 1 | place: USA:California | collected 2016-06-15
AGTGCCATCAAGTTGCGATCGCGAGTCGAGAAGTGGATGATCGTTTCAATACCGAGGTGATCCTGAATCAAGCGGGCGAGGGCTATGCAGCTCATGCGTACACGGGCCATTGGACTATCAGCGATGTTGATACAGTCAACGCCGACTTTCTGTAGCATGGCCGCGCCCTCAAGTATCTTCTTTGGATTCAAACCCTTGGGTGGGTCAAGCTCTACACTTATCACGAACTCACCTGCCGCTAGTTTCTCTTGCAGGCGGGTCTTTGTTCCCTGTTGAGGTAAGATAACTTCTTCTTCGGGTAGACCACTAGCTGTCACCTTGCCGTTAGAGCTTCCTGGAGGCTTCGATTGCGTTGTTTCTTCTGGGATAGCCATTGCAATTTGCGTACTCTGACCGTAGAGTTCATCAAGCGCTTTTCGCATCGTAGCAATATGGCGTGGAGTTGTACCGCAGCAGCCACCAATCAGTTGGACACCCGCCTGGGCAAAGCGCTGTGCATAGTCTGCGAAGTAATCAGGCGTAGCCATGTAGAAGAAGCGATTGCCTATGCGTGTAGGTAAGCCTGCATTAGGTTGGGCAGAGAAGAGGAGTGGTCGAGTCTCTGTCCCTTCAGCGTGCTCTTTAACTGCAGCAATCATTTCCTGCAGAACATCCAGTGTGGCGGCTGGTCCCACACTACAGTTCGCACCGATCACATCAACACCCAGATCATTCAGAACGATCGCCACTCTTGCTGCCGACTGTCCAGAGAGAGTATGCCCATCCTCATAGAAACTCATCTGGGCAACAATAGGGAGACCACCAGATTCTTGTGCCGCCAGTACAGCCTGCCGTAGCTCTGCCAGGCTTGAGAATGTCTCAAGAATCAGCAGGTCTGCTCCACCATCATGTAAAGCGTCGATCTGTTCGCGGAAAATGGCCCGTATTTCGCTTAAACGCTGCTCATCTGGTGCCTGTAGAGGTCGTCCTGTGGGACCAACGGCTCCGGCGACAAAGACTGGCTGACCTGATACCTCGCGTGCCTCGCGTGCCAATTTCACCGCATGGAGATTGATCTCGCGTACACGCCCTCCCAGGTTATAGGCTTCGAGTTTTGCCTGGTTGGCCCCAAACGTATTGGTTTCAATGATCTGTGCCCCGGCGCTGATATACTCACGATGAATGCTTTGAATAAGCTCTGGCTGCGTCAGGTTGAGTGCATCAAAGCATTGTTCGTAAGGTACTCCGCGTGCATAAAGGAGGGTTCCCATTGCGCCATCACAGAGCAGGGGACGTTGTTGGAGTTGTTCGAGTAGTGCGTATGCCATAGAAAATGCGCCTCCCACCAGCATGAAAAATGTCTACCTTCATCTATCTCTATTGTACATTTTTTTGCATACTTATGGAATGATGAAGTTGGGAGTGCCGGGACGCTAGCCCCTATAGGCGATTGGGACAAGTGAGCTTGTGGGCTCACAGTCCCAAAAATCTTCTTTAGTTACGGAATTTGGAAAGGTTCCCTAACAGATGTGTCATGATTGTGATACTACCTCAACGACAACTATAGCCTCGGAAAGTATTTCTCTGTTATACTTAAGTTGAAGCACCAATCTCCTAGAACGGCGGAGCAAGAGGGGCAATTTTTTGTTTCATCTCAATGCTCAGAGCGATGGCTATAGCTACCACAACCAGAAAGGAGGAGCAGAGCTTCCTCCCTGGTCTAAAGCCAGGGGTCTCCAGGGCGCTATTAGGAGTATAAAGCGAAAGTCTGCTGGTTGTAGCCTATGCTGAGAAATACAAGTACACAACAACCTCTGATTGTAGCTGTCTGTGGCGATAGTGGGTCAGGGAAAACAACTCTGATCGATGGTATGATACAGCTCTTCGGCAAAGAACGTATCACGCATATCTGTCTCGACGACTATCATATCCTTGATCGTGCAACCCGTTTGCGTACTGGTATCACCGCTCTGCGACCAGAGGCCAACAATTTTGAGCTGATGACGGAGCATCTTCGCCTCCTTGCGCGTGGAGAAGCCATAATCAAACCTATCTACGATCATAGAACGGGTACATTCGCCCCCGAACCAGGGGAAGTTCACCCAGCCGAAATAATCATCGTACACGGCCTGCATCCACTATACACGGAAGAATTGCGCAGCCTCTCCCATGTCCGCCTCTACCTTGATCCTGAGACAGTACTCTTCCGGCGCTGGAAAATTATGCGTGACAGTACCGCTCGTGGCTATACCGTCGAGCAGGTGCGCCAACAAATGAGAATCCGCCAACAGGATAGCCTGCTCTACATCCAACCGCAAAAACAGTATGCTGATATCATCATTCGCTTCTACCGGGGCAGTCTCTATTACCAGACCCGCGACCCTGCCCACCTGGACGTGCGCCTGATCGAAGCAAAGCATGCCCCCAAGATAGATCTTTCTGATGTTTTAGAAGTCTCACTGAACGGTGCCCGACCAGCCTTACGACTGATTGAAGAAGAGTATGATGGCGTCTTGCGTGACGTGCTGGAGATCGATGGATGCATCTCTCATCAAAAGGCATGCGAACTCGAAGACTGTATCTGGGCACATATGGAGGAGGCCAATCACCTTCGCCCCGATCGTTTAGGAATGTTGGGCCTGTTCCATGTCGGGAATACGCTGCGCCAGAGTGATCCTTTGGCTCTGACTCAGTTGATTGTACTATATCATGTGGTCAGTGCAAGGAATAGGATGGCTTCAGGGGAGGTTTTGGAGCATTAGACCACAGTAATTAGTAGCAAGCCTTTTGTCTAACCAATCTCACCCCCACCGCACCCACAACAGCGCATCATATATCTGCACCTGCCACACCTTCCATGAGTGATACCCCTGCTGCACATCAAAATAGTAATGCATATGCAACTTCCCAAGTTCCTGCACAAACTGTTGAGAGTAAGCGTAGTAAGGTTGATCTTTCGTGGCTGCGCCAATATACAACTGAAGCTTCTGGGCTTGCTTATCGTGAGGTAAAACGTCGGCAGGACTGTTTGCCTGGAGATAGGTGAGACTATTTCCCCAGATGCTGCCTTCAGCATAATAATAGCCTCCAAGGGAAATAACAAAGCCAAAGACATCAGGATGATGGATGGCTATATTCGTCGCTCCAAAGCCTCCCATCGAATTGCCACCGATGCCTCGATGTGCTGGGTCGGTTATAGTCCGATATTTCTGATCAACATACTTCACCAGGTCGATGGCGACGTATGTCTCGATGAGTTGCCGTCCATCGCCGCTATTTCCCCATTCACTCGTTTCCCCAGGTCGCCCATTGCCATCAGGCAGTATCATGATGAGTTCGGGAATCTTGCCAAGCGCGATCAAGGTATCGGCGGCCTGGTCTGCCTTACCGCCGGTAAACCAGTCGTTATCCTTCCCTGGCGAGCCATGCAGCAGATACAGGGTAGGATAGCGTTTTGTCTGCCCCTTGGGAGTATTGTAGGATGGAGGTAGATAAACCAGAAATGGTTTCCTTTGTCCCCTCAGTGCCGGGCTGACCACACTATCCTGCACAATGGTTCCATGTACTGCCACACGGCCTTTAGAGGGGATATCTGGCAATGTATGGATACCGACATCGGGAGAAAAGCTGAATAAATCGCCGGAGCCGCTGGCTAGCACAAGGAGTGTGATCATTAGAATGGCTCCTGACCAGGAAGCAATTGTACCCCTCACTGTCCCTGGCTGAAAGATGCGATCTTCTTTCACTTCCCTGGTTTCCTGCGAAATGTTTTTGTTTGTGCGAACAAAGCCTTGCCAGGTAAGCCTTACCAGTCCATAGAGAGGATCGAGTAGCACCTCGCCGAGTGCCACACCGATCGCTGCTCCAATAAAGGCACTGAGTAACGCAAGTGCCAGCATTGTGAGTGATGTGTCAACGAGTGCGCCGACATTGAGCACCTCCAGGTTTCCACCTGGATCGCGTGTCGGCTGTAGCTGAAGTTGAATGAAACCGGCAAGGTAGCCAAACCAGAAGACGATTCCACCGCCAAGCATTGCTCCCAACTTTCTTCGTCCCCATATTGCTCCTATCAGTGCCGCTCCTGCTGTCATCAAGAGAGCGACAATCAGTTGAGCACGCTGAGAGTCAAGACCAATATCGATAATTGTAGACGTGAGTCCGCCGATAATGGTTTGACTGAAGAGCAGGAGGCCAGCGAGTATGGCAATACAGAGCGAAAGCAGGAAAAGAATAATTGAGGAGTGTCTTCGTATGAAGGAACTACTTGAGAAGCCCGATAAGGATTTATTCATCCACGTACTCCATCTGGAACCCTCTCATTTTCCCTATTGTACTACGATTGGTGCACACGTAGTAATGCCAGGGCGATCCTGGGCAAAACCAGTGTTGTGCTGAAGACGATATAACGACTCTCCCAGCATGGATGAAACTTTTGCTTGAAGTGCAAGAGTGAGCGATGGGTCTCCAACAGGCGCAAGTGGTCTGTGACAAAGCTGGCGAATTCTCGCTGACGTGGCGTCATCTCCTGCTTTGTGTCGGCCATTGCTATCATTCCCAGGCTGACCACTTCAACTCCGCGATCTCGGAAGCGCTCAATGGCTCGGACAATCAAGAGTTCTATCACTCCTGGCGGCGCATCGGATGCCCTGCGCATCAAATCTAATGCCCATCCCCAGCCACCAACTTTCGTCGGAGAATCGCTATTTGCTGAAGAAGGAGCCTGGCAGCCGTAGATAGGTGTAAAGGTAACGAAGGCACAGGTTCGTCCGCTAGCATCGAGAGCAACGCCAGTGACAAGACGAGGAGCTATTATTGGCAGATTGTCTTCCGACAGTAGCGGCATCTCTGCAAGAGCATCGGCACGAGCAGCAGCCTCTGCTAACTCGTCGAGTCGGCCCATACTGAAGCCCATCCCCGTTGCATGTTTTCCTCCCTTGCGCACCAGCCAGTCATGCGAAAGCTCCTGCAGTTGCTTGAGTAACTCCTCTGGGGGTGTTCCTTCGTACCAATGAACGGTCACTCCATCCCGTTCGGCGCGTCGGCAGCTGGTGCGCACATTCGCCATAGCAGAGCCAGAGAGAGTGAAGGTCTGAGGATTCAGTAGCGCCTCCTCCCCAATCTTGAAGGCATGCAGACCGAGAGCACGGTAGGCGGGCAGGTACTCCGGGTGTGCTTGATAGATGGCAACTCGCCAGTCCTGCAGTGTGCAGAAGTCGATAAAGTTGCGCGTGACCCTCTCAAAAGCCTGCGGTGCACATACCGGATCCCCAAGTACAACTGCAACATTGTTGGTGAGGCGGTAGCTCACCAGGCCTTCTCCATTAGAAGCCAGGTAACGCAAGTTCTCTGGAGCAAGAGCAAAGAATGAGAGTGTCTGATTGCCGTATCGGTATATCAACTCGTCTGCTTTCTGGCGTATGTGGGCAAGCCGGTCTTTCTGGTATGTTGCCCACCAGCGGGCACTGACTGGTCGAAGGAGCATAAACATTCCCGTTAACAATGCTATTGCTGATAGCCACGGGATAGATTGCAGAAACCAGTCAGCATGGCTTGTCAGTGGCGTTATCTCTTGAGCGGGTAGATTCACAATGCGAAGCAGGAAGGAGCGCAAAAATCCTGCGAAGGTGCCGGATGAGAGAAACTGCTCCTGGAGGAGATAAAACCCGCTCAGGCCGTAAATGAATAACAGAATAAATCCAAGTAGCAATAATGCTATGCCCTGGCGTATTCGCGCCGGATCGCTCTCAACACGGAAAAACGCTTGACCGACGAGCAAACCTATCCACAGTGTTCCCGCGAGCATAGCTTCTTCCACATCAAGCCCTTTGGCAAGATGGGCAAGTGCGGAAAGTGGCAGTAAGACGATGGCTATTTGCCAGGCTCGTCGTTTCCCACGGGCCAACCCAAATGCAATCAAAAGCAGGAAGAACCCTGCTATGAGTGCGATGGTGCGTCCGGTCCGAATAAATGACCAGATGGAAGGGGCAAAAGGAGCGAGTTGGTCAAAAAGATTGAAGAGGAGTGCAAGTCGTCCTGGACGGGTAGGCAAGAGAACGGTTAACCCGTTGATCACACCCATCACAGCTACGGCAATCGACAAGGCTATTCGGATTAGCTTTACATACTGCTCTTTATGAAGCCGTTGAGGAGATTGCATTTTATCCATAAAATGCCTTTCTTCCTTTCTCGCCTCCATCCCTCACATAGTATAAACTCCTTAAGGGCCTACCAGCATCTTTCATGCCGATAGGCCCACTATATAGCACATACAGTAACTACACAAACACAGCTATTTCGCCGTCACCTTCAGCGTACGAGCCTTCGCATGCTCGGCCTTCGGCAGACTCAATGTCAGGACACCATTTGATATGCTGGCCTCAGCACGATCTGCGTTAATGGGAGCTGGCAGTGTAAACGTCTCCTGGAACTGACCAGCCTGGAAGCTATTCCAATGAGCTGTTGCGCCTTCAGGAGCGGTCATCTTCCTCTCCCACTTCAACGTCACAGTATCCTGCTGCGTCGTGATCTCAACATCCTCCGGCTTCACGCCGGGTATCGGCACCTGCAGTATGAATCCTCCGGGTGTCTCATACAGATTCGCGCTCACTCCAGCTGCACCCCACTGGCCCCAGTTGCTTGGCGCGATAAAGCTATCCTCAAAGAGACGATTCATCGCATCGCGAAGCGAGACAGCCTGCTGGAACGGACTGTAACGTGTCAAATTTGCCATGGATGTTTCTCCTTTCTCAAAGTTGTAAACTTGTTCGTTCTCGTTCCTGAGCACTCGTTTGTGAACTGTGCTTTGGTTTCCCTCAGATTCAATGATAACCTGAAATATGTTAGAACAACGTAAGCGATGTATAAGAGGATCATTAGAAATCTTGATAGGAATATTATCAAGCAAGCTATCCTGGCACCCACAAGCCCCTCCCCTGGCACCCACAAGGGGTGCCACTACTATGGACGCCCTTCGCGTCTGGTCGTAGCATAGTAGTGGCACCCCTTGTGGGTGCCAGGATGTTACGGGTGCCAGGATATTGTGGATGCCAGGATATTGTGGGTGCCAGGGCCAACTGGAATTTCCTCATCCCCTCGACGAGTTCTCAGGATTCTGATACAATGCGACAAAGAGAAATGACCATTATGCTTGGAGGAGGCCGTTGTGACGGTAAAACAGCAACCAACAACAGAAGCAATAGACTACCTGTTGACACGGGGTGTTGCCAGAATTGAGAAGGAAGCAGACCTGCGGCGTATGCTCATTGAGGGCAACAAAGGCCAACCTTTGCGCATCAAGCTCGGTGTAGACCCAAGCCACTTTGACTTGACGATTGGGCATGCTGTCGTCTTCCGCAAACTGCGCCAATTTCAACAACTGGGACATAAAGCCGTCGTCGTCATAGGCGACTGGACAGCACGCCTGGGCGATCCCAGCGAACGAGAAGAGGCTCGTAAGCCACTCAGTGCCGAGCAAGTTAAGGCCAACGCTGCTACCTACCTGGAGCAATTCTACAGAATCGTAGACCCTCAACTCACTGAAGTGCGCTGGCAGAGTGAATGGTTTGACAATTTTGACCTTGCTGATGCTATTAAATTGCTCAGCTACAAAACCGTAGCACAGATGTTAGAGCGAGATGACTTCTACAATCGCTACAAAAGTGGCATCGAAATTGGCCTTGCCGAGTTTATGTATCCGCTCTTGCAGGGATACGACTCTGTGGCTTTACGCTCTGATGTCGAGATTGGTGGCACGGACCAGACCTTCAACCTGCTGGTTGGGCGTGAACTTCAACCACACTTCGGGCAACCAGCACAGCAAATCTTGACAATGCACCTGATTGTGGGACTTGATGGCTTCAAGAAGATGGGGAAGTCGTTGAACAACTACATTGCCATGACTGCCCCGGCCAACGATATGTACGGCAAGCTCATGTCGCTTCCGGATGAGGCAATGATGAGCTACTTTGAAGCGTTGACGGATGTCCCACAGGCTGAACTGGGCGAGTTCCAGCGCAAGATGGCGAAAGGCTCATTAAATCCGGTCGTGGTCAAACGCCGTATGGCCCGCGAGATTGTCAGCGAGTTCCATAGTCCAGAGGCAGCCCAGGAGGCCGAAGAGGCATTTATCCACCAGTTCTCAGAGCGTAAGCTGCCAACCGGCATTCCTGAGTATCAACTCAGCGCACCTGTCGATATCGTCACCTTCATGGTGGAAGCAAAACTGGCATCCAGCAAGAACCAGGCTCGCAGGCTTGTGCAGCAAGGTGGTGTCTTCTGGTTCCCCAAAGGTGAGGCCGGCGAGCCAGTGCGCATTACCAGTGCAGACTTCCCCATGGAGCCTATCGACGGTGCCATTGTTAAAGTTGGCAAACTGAAGTACATCAGGATCAGAAATAGGAGGGTTTGACGAATGCCACAAGCGACTATTGGTGTGATCGGCGGCAGTGGGCTGTACGGCATGGAAGGTATGACCGATATTGAAGAGGTCGCAGTGCAGACACCCTTTGGGAATCCCAGCGACATTATTACCGTCGGCAAAGTGGAAGGTGTCTCCATGGCCTTCTTGCCGCGTCACGGACGTGGGCATCGCATTAGCCCTACGGAGATTCCCGTTATCGCCCCGCGTGACCTGATTATCCCCGACCAGTTGTTTGATCGCACCAAGAGCCGTGTCAATACCTTTTATGAAGGTGGCATCGTCGTACACTGCACCTTTGCAGAGCCGTTCTGCCCCACGCTGAGCGAACTCCTGCTGGAGTCGGCCAGCGAGTTGAGAGATGTCAAAGTGCATGCAGGCGGGACCTATGTCTGTATAGAGGGGCCGCTCTTCTCGACCAAAGCTGAATCCCGTGTCTATCGTAGCTGGGGCATGGACATCATTGGGATGACCGCTCTGCCAGAGGCGAAGCTGGCCCGCGAGGCCGAGTTATGTTACGCCACCATCGCCTGTGCCACCGATTACGATGTCTGGCACGAGTCTGAGGAATCGGTCACAGTCGAGATGGTGATTGGCAACCTCAGCGCCAACGTTGCTAACGCTCAGCGTATTCTACGCCTGGTCGCCCAGAAAATTCCTGCTGACCGTAGTGCCAACACCTGTGGCTGCCCAAGTGCCCTGGAGGACGCTATCTTGACGGATCGCTCCCTGATTCCAGAGGAGGTTAAGGAGAGATATAGCCTGCTGATTGGTAAGTACCTGGCTTGAAGCCGGGTGACTGCAGGGTACCTGGTTCTCGATTTTTGGGCAGAGGGTATGCGAAGGAGCAAAGATGAATTGCAGGCTCTACTTTGCAAAGAACGTGAAGGCTTCTGGATTGCTGGAGCGCTTTTATCCTTGAGCCTGAATCCTGCTTTCCCCCTCGACAATGAACACAATGCGCTCGCAGATGTTGGAAGCGTGGTCGCCCACTCGTTCGAGTTTATGGGCGATCCAGAGCAGGTAGGTCGCACGCTGCAAGACGAGAGCATCATGTTGAAGGGCCGGAATGGCTCGGGCTCCCGCGAGCAGGGTCATCAGGTCATGGCGCACCAGGTGATAGCGCACGTCCACGACATCATCCTCTTCCCAGATGGAGCGTGCAGCCTTGACGTCACGATCGGCGAACGCCTTCATGGCCCCCTGCAAGACTCTCCGTGCCTCCTGACCTAGCTCGAGGATCCCGCGGAGAATGGAGGCTTCTGTGACCTGCCCATCCTCACCCGTGGGAGTCAGCTCGACCGCTTTAGCGAGGCTTCTCTCCACTTTGACTTGTTCAGGGTCCCCGCGCAGGGGAGCCATCCGCAGGATGATCTGTGCGATCCCCTCGCCACCATCACCGGTGCGCTCAAGATCACCCGCAATGGAGAGGGCCGACGTCAGGTAGCGCAGGTCGCGGCCACCAAGCGGTTGCTGGAGGGTTAGGAGGCGAATCGTGTGTTCCTCCACCGCAGCGCGCAGGCTATCGATAAGGGTATCGGCCTCGATCACTCTGCCCGCCTGGGCAAGGTCGCCGGTCTCTAAAGCCTGAAGGGCCTTGCCCAGGGCCTCATCGACCAGAGAACCTAGCTCTCTAATCTGGGCATCCAGTTCTTGCAGCTCTTTATCCAGGATTTTTCGTGTCATCTCAACTCTCTCCTCCCAATAGGTCTAGAAGTAGCCAAGGTCGCAAGGAGAATCTCATCCAAAGCGTCCACTGACGTAATCTTCCGTCTCTTTCTTCTTGGGACGCTCAAAGAGGTGAGTAGTCGGTGCAATTTCGATGAGCTTGCCTGAAAGGAAGAAGCCGGTAAATTGGGATACTCGCGCTGCCTGTTGCATATTGTGCGTCACGATCACAATCGTATACTCCTGGCTCAACTCGCTAATCAGCTCCTCGATCTTGAGCGTCGCAATGGGGTCAAGTGCCGAGCATGGCTCATCCATGAGCAAGACTTCGGGATTGACTGCCAGTGCACGCGCAATACACAGCCGCTGCTGCTGTCCACCAGATAAGCTCAGGGCCGAGGTCTTCAGACGATCCTTGACCTCATCCCACAGGGCGGCACCACGCAGGCTTGCCTCCACCTTCTCTCCGATCTCTCGCCTCGATATCCTCTGAATGCGCAACCCATAGGCTACATTCTCAAAGATCGACTTCGGGAAGGGGTTTGGGCGCTGGAAGACCATGCCAACGCGCTGGCGCAGGAGTACCACATCAATCGTTTTGGCATAGATGTTCTCTCCATCCAGGATCGCCTCACCCTCGGTTCGTGTGCCAGGTATGAGATCGTTCATGCGATTGAGCGTGCGCAAAAAGGTGGTTTTGCCGCAGCCCGAAGGGCCAATGAGAGCGGTGACCTGGCATTCGCGCATCGGCAAGGAAACATCAAACAGCGCCTGCTTGGACCCATAGTAAAAGTTGAGGTGGCGGACATCGATCTTGACCGCGGCATCCCTATTGGCGGTAGGCGCTGTTTCACTGACAACGAGTTTCGGCATGGTGGGCGTTGCTCCACCACTGGCACTTCTTGCCGGTGTTTGCTCAGTCAGTCTATTTCCAGGAGTTTGCATAAAGTCTCCTTCTTCTTTCTCCATATTCTATCCTAATAGAGCTGATATTCCTTATGCAACGGGATGGCGGTATCGACAATCAGGCGCCCTTCGAGCACTACCAACCGGATATAGCGACCAGCAAGCGTCTTACTGATAAAATAAGGACGGCCTTCGTAAGAGATATGCCCACTACGCGCGACTTTACGCGAGAAAATGGAAGCCCCCTCAGGAAGCCCAGCACCAGTATTCCCATTTGTGCCCAGTATGTCGGTCGAAGCATTCATAATTCAGTATTCTCCTCGATTGCCAAAGGTAGCATCTATGACTGTCTTTCCATACTTCGTCAACTAAAGCGCCCGGAGATATAATCCTCGGTTTCCTTTTGTGCAGGATGTGAAAAGAACGTCGTCGTCTCACCGACTTCGATCAACTTCCCCTGGAGAAAGAACGCGGTTCTGTCAGCGATGCGTCCCGCCTGCTGCATATTGTGCGTCACGACAATGACCGGGTATGAGCTTTTGAGCTGGTTGATGAGTTCTTCGATCTGAAAGGTCGAGATGGGGTCGAGCGAGGAGGCCGGTTCGTCCATGAGCAGCACCCGCGGTTCGACGGCCAGTGCGCGAGCGATGCACAGTCGCTGCTGCTGTCCGCCCGATAGTTGCCCAGCGGGCTCGCCCAGCCGATCTTTGACCTCGTTCCAGAGCGCCGCCTGCGTGAGGCTGAACTCAACCCGCTCTTTGAGTGACGATCCTCGCGCCAGCCCGTTGAGGCGGGGGCCGAGAGCCACATTGTCGAAGATACTGAGCGTCGGGATCGGATTGGGCCGCTGAAACACCATCCCGATACGGCGTCGGACATACATCGGCTGGATCGAACGGGCGTAGATGTTGACGCCGTCGATCAGCACTTCACCCTCCACACGGCCCCCCGCGATCTCCTCGTGCAGGCGATTGAGGCAACGCACAAAGGTCGATTTCCCGCAGCCCGACGGGCCAATGATGGCCGTCGCGCCGAGCGACTCCATGGTGAGATTCACATCGTAGAGCGCCTGTGAGCGCCCGTACCACGCGTTCAAATGACGAACCTCAATTGACATAGCTTGCTCCTTCTCACTGCTGCATACTGTAGCCCTGCAGTCCATGCTGCTCCATCCCCAGGGAGCAGAGACAGCTACCGACTCGCACTGCGTTTGAACCCTCCCGTTGCCCAGCGGATCGCGAACGACGTCAGCAGAATGAGCACAATCAGAACGAGCGAGCCCGCGTAGGCCTGGTTGATCTGCGCCTGGTAGGGACTCTCTGCGAAGTTGAAGATGCGCAGCGGCAGGGCGTCTATCGGCTGGGCGATGTTGACGTTAAAGAACGGGTTCCCGAAAGCGGTCATCAAGAGCGGGGCGGTCTCACCCGCAACGCGCGCCATGGCCAGCACGATGCCGGTGATGATGCCGCTGCTCGACGCCGGGATGACGACGCGCAGGATCGTGCGGGACTCGGTCGCCCCCAGGGCGAGCGAGGCCTCGCGCAGCTCTTTCGGTACCAGGCGCAGCACCTCCTCCGAGGTACGCGCCACGATCGGGATCATGATAATCCCCAGCGCCACGCCGCCCGCAAGGCCCGAAAAGGACTGTTGCGGCACTACAACAAAGATCCAGGCGAACAGGCCAAAGATGATCGTCGGGATGCCGGTCAGCACATCGACCAGGAAGCGCACACCCGTGGCGATGGCTCCGCGCCCGAATTCAGAGAGGTAGATGCCCACGAACAGGCCTAGCGGGACGCCGAAGAGCGAGGCCAGGCCGACCAGGATCAGCGACCCCTGGATCGATGGGCCGAGGCCGCCGCCCGGCTCTCCATTGGCAGTCGGGATCTTGGTGAACAGGTCCAGGTTGATGTAGGGAAGCCCCGCGCGCAGAACGTAGAGCAGCAGATAGAGCAACACCGCCACAGCAAACGCCGTGGCCAGCAGCGAGAGGGCGATGATGGCGAAATTTGCGGCGCGCCGACGTGCGTTGTGTGCGGTTCGCGGTGCCTGGAACGGGTTGGCGATCTGCGGTTTTTCGACAAGAGTACTCATGCGACAAGCCCTCCGACGCGTTCGCGACCCATCCGGTAGATCAGGATACGCGCGATGATATTGGTCAGTAGGGTGATGATGAAGACCAGCAGACCGGCCTCGATCACTGCCGAGAAGAAGAGGCCCGGGGTCGCTTCGCTGAACTGGTTCGCGATCACGCTCGAGAGCGAGTAGCCCGTATTGAAGAGGCTCGGGCTGATGGGCGAGGCCTGGTTACCGATCACCATCGTCACGGCCATCGTCTCTCCGAGCGCGCGGCCCAGTGCCAGGATCACTCCACCGGTAATGCCAATGCGCGAGTAGGGAAGGACCGCGTGGCGGATGACCTCCCAGCGGGTGGCGCCGAGTGCCAGGAGCGCCTCACGCTGTGCGGTCGGCGTCGTCAGGATGACCTCCCGCGAGATGCTGGTGATCAAGGGTAGCACCATGATGACCAGGAGGATTCCCGCGGCCAGGAGACCCAGCCCGTGAAACTGGCCCTGGAAAAATGGCAGGAAACCCAGGTACTTCTGCAACCAGGGTTGCCCCGATGATTGCAGCCAGGGAGCCAGGACGAGGAACCCGAACAGGCCGTAGATGACGCTTGGAACGGCAGCCAGCAGTTCCACGATGAATGCCAGGGGCCGCTGGAGCACGCGCGGGCAAAAATCGACGAGGAAGATGGCTGTGCCGACCCCGATCGGCACCGCGAAAATGAGGGCGAAGGCCGAGGTCACCAGCGTCCCGAAGATGGCAGGGGCGACCCCGTAGACGTTGTGGATGGGATCGAAGGCCTGGTTGGAGAGGAAACTCCAGCCGAAGGTCTGGATGGTCGGCATCGAATTACTAATGAGTGTCCAGGTTACTCCCGCAATGATCACCACCACAAATAGTACGAGCAGGAAGGTGAACCCACGGAAGAGCGTATCGCTGAGCCGACGACTGCCTCCACCGAGTAATCGCGTAACGCTCCTCGCCCCGGAAAGGCTCTGTTGCATATAACACCACTTTCATAGTCCGCACCAGGATCAGGCATTTACCGTACTTACGCGAAGACTCCGCGTTCCTGCGCTCGTTCTGGTGCACCCGCCGAACCACTGGAACGCGAAGCCCCGTTACGGAAGTGAGAGGAGATCCTCCCTCTTCCAGAGATCACACTAGCTGACAATCCCGGTGTAGCACGCTGCGTTATTGCTGCCGCAGGTCATCGACTTAATCTGTGCCTCGTCTTTTGTCACAATGGCAGCGGGGAGTGGAACGTAGGTGAGCGCAGTGGAAAACTGCTGGCCTTCGTGTGACATCCACCACAGCAGATTGGCAAGCGCCTCGCCTTTATTGACATCGCTCTGGTGCTGATAGACGATTATCCACGAGAAACCTGAGATGGGATAAGAATCAGCTCCAGGGGCGTTGACGATAAAGAAGCGCAGATCGGGTGGGATGGTGATCACATTGGCCGCGTCTGCCTTGGCTCCATCGAGCGAGGGTGCAACAAAGTTCCCGGCGGCATTCTGCATCATGCCATAAGCGATGTTGTTTGCGACGACATAAGCCAGCTCAATGTAGCCAATGGCCCCGGCGGTGGATTTGACCGCGGCAGCAACACCCGCGTTATGGCTGCCGCCAACGCCTACCGGCCAGTTGACGGTCGTTCCTGCACCCACCTTGGTTGACCACTCACTATTCACTGCGCTGAGGTAATGCGTGAAGATACTGGTGGTCCCACTACCATCAGAACGATGAACAACGGTGATCGTTGCGTGGGGCAATGAAACGCCGGGATTGAGCGCAGTGATCGCCGGATCATCCCAGGTCTTGATGTGACCGAGATAAATATTGGCAACCACCGTTCCGGTGAATTTGAGATGAGTGGTGCTGGGAATCGATGCGAGGTTATATGAGATCGCTTCTGCGCCTAATGTCATCGGGACGTGGATGATAGGGCCGCTCGTGCTTTTCGCAAGCTGAGCATCGGTCATAGGCGAGTCCGAGGCGCCAAAGTCCACTGTGTGGGCGAGCAACTGGTTAATGCCCGCGCCGCTGCCCACCGCCTGGTAGTTGACGTTGACGCCGCACTTAGACGCCGGATAGTTGGCCGGCTCAAACATCTTTGTGTACAGTGGGGCAGGAAATGTGGCTCCTGCTCCGGTCAATCCGGAGATCGAGGGGCAACTCGCTGTGGGCGTTCCGTTGCCACCGCCACCGCCAGTACCACTGCTCCCACCACAGGCTGAAATAAAGATACTTATCACCATTGCGACTCCTAACAGAAGTGCAGCGGTCGATCGCTTCGACATGAGTCCTCCTACTCGCTTCTTGCGAGTGCTATAATTTGGATTTTTCGATGTGCAACCCCATCTCCTTGTGGTATTTTCGTTGCGGTTGCATCTATACCGTAACATGCGCAAGTTAACTATGCTTTATGGATATGTTAAGGTGTGTTAAATCCCCGTTAAACTTTGCTCACGAGATAGGCGCGTTCTCTTAACATTTACCCATGGAGGCCCATGAGAAGCCCAAAAAAGCAAAAGAAGTCCCGCCACTCTAAAATGAGTAGCAGAGCTTATAAAAACAGCATATGCGGGTTTGCTATGCTTTAATTGTGGAAACCTTCCACGTTCTACAAGCGCCTGTTATATGCTTTAATGAGGCTGATCTGCACTTTGACGCTTTGCTTGCTTTCTTGCGGGAGCCATGAACGCCGAAATACGCCGCGCATGGCTTGCCAAGAATCCTGAAGGGGCCTATCACCTCAAGCATAATAACAAACTCGCGGCCTATTTTCGGCTTCTTCCAGTGAAACATGACCAGCTCATGGCCTTTATGGAAGGAAAGATCAGAGGTGGGGAAATAACTGCCGAGGACGTAGAGATATTAGAGCCAGGAAAGCCAGTGGAATGTCTCATTATTGGAATCGCAAGCGAACCAGATGTCGGAGAAATGACACGGATGCACTATGTTCAACATCTCCTCCGTGGAATAATGCGAGAAATGGAGGAACTCGGACGCAGAGGCATCATGATCACGAAACTCTATGCCACGAGTGACACCCCAACGGGAATTACCATGGCTATCCACGTTGGAATGAAAGAGTACGGCCCCAAGATCGGGAAGCGACTGAGGTTTGTCATGGATGTAGAAACGTCCAACTCTTTTCTGCTTGATGGGTACAAAAAAGGACTGACGGAATGGAAAAAAGAGCAGCTGAAACAAAGTAAACTCGCAAGAAAACGTTCTGCTTGAAGAACCAATTGTCGGGTTAAACGTTAAGAGAAATCTTCCTCACCAACTCACAGAAAAGCCCCAGCGATTAGATAGCTACCGGAGTTTTTCTGTGCTATTATAAGCTCACATTCAGTAAAAAACACTTTATGGATAGGGAGGCAATGTAGCATGTACCCATTACCCATCACACACAACACCCTTTTTTACGGAGACAACCTGAAAATCTTACGTGAATACATTCCTAGTGAAAGCGTTGACCTAATCTACCTAGACCCACCTTTTAACTCCAATCGTAACTATAACGTGCTCTTTAAAGACGAAAGCGGCCAGGATAGCGAAGCCCAGATAACCGCTTTTGAAGATACCTGGCACTGGAACCATATTGCGGAACAGACCTATGACGAGTTAGTAACACAATCTCCTGATCACATCTCGAAGATGATAGTAGCTCTCCGAGACTTTATTGGTACCAACCAGATGACAGCATATTTAGTAATGATGGCAGTCAGATTAATAGAGATGCATCGGGTACTTAAGTCCACTGGCAGCTTATACTTACACTGTGACCCAACCGCTAGCCACTATTTGAAGATTATTCTTGATACCATCTTTGGGCCACAAAACTTTCGGAATGAGATTATCTGGAAACGTCAATCAGCGCACAGCGATGCAAAGACAAAGTTTGCAGATGTCACCGATACCATCTTATTTTACGCCAAGTCTAGAGAGGCAAAATTTAACCCGCAGTATGGACTTCATGATCCTGAGTATGTTGAAAAATTCTATCGCTTTGATGACCATGATGGGCGAGGTCCATATCGCTTGGATAATATCACAAGTCCTAATCCTCGGCCTAATATGATGTATGAATGGTTAGGATTTGCTTGGCCTCAAAAGGGATGGCGGTATCAGCGTGAAACCATGCAAAAGCTACACGATGAAGGACGGATTTACTACCCTCGGCTCAAAGATGGAACATTGGACACTACAAAAAGACCCGCAGTCAAACGCTACCTTTAAGGAACAAGAAGGTTCGATCATAACAAATGCTTGGATTGATATTAATCCCCTCCATAGTTCGGATGCTGAACGCCTTGGCTACCCAACCCAAAAACCCCTCGAACTTCTTGAGCGTATTATCCAGGCAAGCAGTAATCCAGGTGATATAGTACTGGCAAAATCGATTGTTCTTCCCCCTTCCACAGAAGCGAACATGCGATAAATTTCATGCACCCCCTAGTGTTTTTAGCCACCACTTGACAAGTTTAACTTAAATAATATAAGATATACAGAGATTACAGCCGTTATCTTGTTCACAACGTCGAGATTGTCTCCACTCCCATACCCTTTTCTCAGTTGCTTGCTGATCATCACGCCATTTTACAAGGATATCTCGATACTCACATTACGCGCAATCACAGTGACATTACCATCGAGAGAGAACGGAGCTTTCTGATTGGCTGGTTCGAGAGCTTCATGATGCAAGATGACAACCACCCCGATGGAGAGCGGCAACTGTTCGTTTGGGAGGCTATGCTGCCAGTACTTGGACGTCAACGGATCATTGGGTTTAGTAAAGGCCTTGTCGAGGCCGGGCTCAAGCCTCGCACGGTGCAAACCTATCTGGGATCGTTGCGCCGCTTGTTTCAGTATGTCTTGGAATTCCCCTACATCCCTGCTACCGAGGTTCAGTCCATCGTCTCCAAGTATGGGCGTCTTGAACAACCCGTGCTTGAATATGACTACCCAGTGCATGTGCTCGAACAAGAAGAGGAAGGCTTCGTCCTCACGGGAGAACAGCTCCTCCGGTTTTACGACTTTGTCCGTCTAGAGTACATCGGCCACAATCAGAAGAAGCTGCCCGCCTCGCGCGATTACACCATGATCGTCGTCGCGGGGGAAAGTGGCTTGCGGGCTGATGAAATCCGCCATCTAGATGCCCTTGGACCACATCGTGATCTCTTTTACGAACACAATTCCATCCAAACACGATATGGAAAGGGCACCAAGGGGTCGGGCAAACGGGTACGAAAGACGATCTTCACGCCATTTGCTCAAGATACCATGCACATCTATGAAGAGCGCATCCGCCCGAACTTTCCCAATGCGAAGACCGATCCCGCACTCTTCCTGACTGAGAGTGGCGAGCGTATGAGCTACAAGGCCATGTGGCACAATCTGCATAGCATTGTGGAAGAAGCGAGAAAGGCCGGTCTGGAGGTCCCTCCAAAGCTAAGTTGGCATAGCCTGCGCAAATCGTTTGCCACCAATTTCCTGGAACAGCATCCCGATCGTCCCTGGGTGTTAATGGACTTGCTGGGCCATCTCAACCCCAGCACCCTCCACCGTTATGTAAAACATTCTCGGACCTACTACGAGCAGGCCATTGATGAGATTGTGGGAGCCATGGTGGCAGAGGCCACCGAGATGCAAGGAGTTGTGTAATGCCTATTGTCTGGAATCTGAAGAAGTGGTTGGCGATGGAGCGTGATATCTACCGGCCATCCGAGTTGCAGGCGCTGTTGGCCGAAAAGGCGGGCGTGCAGCTCTCACTGCAAGCCATCTCAGCGTTGATCAACGGCAAGCCTAATGCACTACGGCTTCAGACCATTCAAGCGCTGTGTAATGCCCTGGACTGTAAGCTCAGTGACTTCTGTGAGGTGCTGCCTGACACCGCGAAAGAGCAGCAGAAACAGCGGAAGGTTGCGAGTGGTACACCTGTGCGGTTGTATGGGGTCAAAGAGAAAGCGAAAAATCAGGAGAGCATCTTCCCTGATCCTCATCAGTACACGGAGACCAAGCAAGGTCTGCGGGGCAAAGGGCAAAAGCGCTAGGAGGGGAGTATGGATCAAGTACCTCATCGGCAAGCATACTACGTCTACATGGTCTGCTGCGCTAATGGGACGCTCTATACTGGGTACACCATCAATGTCGAGCGACGCATTGCTCTCCACAATGCTGGGAAGGGAGGACGTTACACCCGATCCCATCGACCCGTCTCTCTCGTGGCTACTTGGACGTTCAACAGCAAAGGAGAGGCATTGCGAGCAGAACGTGAGCTCAAGCGCCTGCCACGTGACCGCAAACTAGCGTTGGCAGAGCAGGTTACGCCTCTTGAAGGAGAAGGCTCTTGAGTCCTCGACCATATCAATCCCGCCAGATCATGTGCGAGGTGTGTGGTCGGCAGTGCCTGGCCGAGCAAAAGAACCGTGATATCTGCCGCCCATGCCTGCTCCGGGAGCCAAGCACCCGTTGTACCCGCTGTGGCCTCATGAAACACCGCGTTTCTGAGGAGAGCGGTTTGTGCCCTCGCTGCACCCGTATGGTGTCACCTCCCGAGACGATGTGTGCTCGCTGCTCTCAGGAAAGAGTCATCTTCAATAAAGCGCAGCAACTCTGCCAGGCTTGCTCTAGAGAGGAGCGCAACGGTCGCAGAATCTGCTCGGGATGCAACAGGCTCAAGGTCATTTTCGTGAAAACTGGGTGTCTTTGCAAGCAGTGCTACAAGGATCATGTAGCTCCACAGGGATTGCGCAAGTACGTGATGGACTTCACGACACCTCACCCGTACAACAAAGTCCTCTTCGACCTGCTCACCGCCACTATTGACTGGGAGACTGTGACCCACAAAACAGATCAGAAATTCCGAGCCTTTGGCCGTTTCTTGCAGACGCAGCCGCTCAGTGAGCCCTTAACCTGGGAAACGATTGAGGAAGCACTCCCAACGCTCGGGCCAACCAACCGTAACCCCCCGAAGTACATACGGGCCTGTCTCCTCGATCTAGGGCATCTCCTGGTAGCCAAAGGCAAGCTGGAAAGTCGAGAGACCTACATCGCGAGACGCAACGCGCTGTTACCCATGAAACAAGCCCCAGAGCAGACACAAGCGCTGCTGCACCGCTACACGACATGGCTCTGGGAGCGAGGGAACGTACCAGGCAATGTGCGTGACCATCTGGAGGCTCTTGCCTCCTTCTGGTCGTGGTGTGAGCAGCATGGGATATGGTCACCAGAGGAAGTGCAAGCCTCTCTCGTCAACGATTACCTGCTGACGCTTTATTGGCAGTGGCACTGCTCTGTGTGTCAGGGGACAATGGCCTTTGAACCTGGTGACCGGAAAGCTCCCAGCGTGTGTGCTCACTGCCATACCATTGGCTCACTCTCCAAAGTGAAACGCTATGCTCAGAACACAGTACGCGGCCATCGTGCGAAGTTGCTCGTGTTCTTTGACTGGCTCAAGATCAATCGGCTGGTCGTTGTTAACCCGGTCCAGCGCACCACCCCAGCTCCTCGCCCGACCATCCGACATTATCCCACTGAAGTGATGAGACAGCTCTGTGCGTCTATCACCGCACCCAATGCCGATCCAGTCGAGGCGTTGACCTTGTATCTCATCATGTTCCATGCCCTTTCCGTCTGGGAATTGCAACATGCCGAGCTCCCCACTGTATTCTCACTGCATCAAGATATTCCTGTCCCAAGTCTGGCAGAGGCCTATTATGTGGTCGTGCCGAAGCCCGCGCCCTCACTCGGGGATCGCTCACCTGGCCGCCCTGATGTACGACTGGACTTTCCAGCCAATGCTGCACCGTGGCTCAAACCCCTACTGGAGCGCTTTGAGCATCAACGTCAAGAGAAAGTCAGGAACCCGAAGAATCGCTATCTACTCATTTCACCCGGCACAGCTCGTCACAACACTCCTGTGGGCAAGGTCTACATTTGGGACATCGCGCGAAATGCCTCACTGCGCGTGCTCGGTGCGGCCTGCAATCCCAACACGCTCCGAAAAACAGCCGGAGTGATCTTTGCTGACCGCGCAGGTGCAGGTGTTTTGCGCTGGATGGGGTGGGACGAGCAGCAAGCATTCGCGTACACGTGGGCAGCTCGGGAGATAATCCATCCACAAAAGCTAGACAGCTCTCAGGGAACACAGTTACAGCCAGGTGCAGAACTCATCACTTTTCCATCACCAAAGAAGAGAGGGAATAAGGAGTCTCCTACTCCATGAGCAAGCACGTTCGCAAGGTATTGGGCCTGCTGCAACACAGGAAGCAGATACAGCAGATACCTCCTCCACATCAACAACCTACTTCCAGGACACCTGAAGAGTGGAGCACCTACTGGAAGGCACAGGGGCAACCCTGGCGAACTGAACCAGAGATTGATAAGAAGCGTCAAGAGTATCTTGCCAAGCGCCGTCTTATCACACCGAATATTGAACAAGGCATCTATCCTTTCAAGGGAGAGAAGCTGAGTCGCGCTGATGTCGAGTGGTTACTTTCGACACATGAGACTGGAGGCATACGTGGGCCAGTGGATTGGAGCGATGAACGTCAACGAGAGCGTGAGGGATTAGACGTACGTGGTGCTGACCTTTGTAAGGTGGATTTACGGAATCTACCGCTAGCACGTCTATGTGGTGGATTAAATCGGGAAGAGTGGAGTGGCGCAACCAAAGAGCAACGCAAGATGGCAATAGTACTCATGAATGAAGCCGATCTTAGCGGCTTCGACCTCAGTGAACTTGAGGCTCCTGCTCATGAGGCCTACCGCCGCAAGGCTCATTTACAAGGGCCCCCTGTGAAGTGGACTCTCTTACAGGGAGCTGACCTCCGCGAGGCCCGGTTGGAGAAAGCCGACCTCAGTGGAGCTCAGTTAAAGAAAGCCGACCTTTTCGAGGCTGAGCTAGAGGGAGCTAACCTCAGTGGAGCTCAGTTAGAGAAAGCCAACCTCGGCAGGACTCAGTTACAGGGAGCTAACCTTTTCGAGGCTGAGTTACAGGGAGCCGACCTCCGCAGGGCTAAGTTACAGGGAGCCAATCTTGAAGATGTAATGTTGGGGGATAAGAACGGTATAGGTCCTCGATTTGCTGATATCCAGTGGAGCAATACGAATCTTGCTGTTGTGGATTGGTCTCAGGTGGAAAAACTTGGCGATGAGCACCTGGCGTACCAATGGAAAAGTGTTGAGGACTACCGAGTAGCCGTTCGGGCCAATCGTCAGTTGGCAGTTGTATTACGAGATCAAGGGCTCAACGAGGAAGCCGATCACTTCGCCTATCGTGCTCAACTACTCCAACGAGTCATCTTCCGACAGCAATGGCAGTTTGGGAGCTATCTATTCTCAGGGTTTCTCGACTTGCTTGCAGGCTATGGTTATCGACCGTTGCGTAGTGTATTCTGGTACTTATTCATAATCGTTGGGTTCGCCGCAGTCTACCACGTTTTTGGACAACTTGCACTTTTTCCTCCGGATGCATTTGTCTACAGTCTGACCTCGTTTCACGGTCGTGGGTTTTTTCCTGGCCTTGAACATAGGGCCTCCTTACATGATCCATTAGTCATGCTCGCTTCTTTAGAGGCGGTTATTGGCTTGTTTATCGAGATCAGCTTCATCGCCACCTTCACCCAGCGCTTCTTTGGGAAGTGATAATATCGTATGTTTTCATATCAGGAATTATTCACTTAGCTCAAGTAAAACTTGGAACATTAGAAAAACTGCTCGATTCATTTTGTGGGTGTGGGACTGCCATCGCCGCCGCACAGAAACTAGGTCGCAAATGGATAGGCATCGATATTACTCATTTAAGTATTGCGCTCCAGAAATATCGCCTTGAAGCCATGTTCCCGGGCATTCAATTCAAAGTCATTGGTGAGCCGACTGATTATGGTGCAGCTAAAAAACTTGCCCAGGATGACCGCTATCAGTTCCAATGGTGGGCCCTGTCCCTTATCCGAGCCAAACCACTCGGAGAACAGGGAGGGAGCAAAACGGGCAAAAAGGGAAGCGACAAGGGTATTGACGGTGTTATCACCTTTATCGATGATAACATCGGCAAACCGAAGCGGGTACTCGTACAGGTCAAATCAGGTCACGTCAAATCGGGAGATATTCGTGACCTGGTAGGCACAGTACAGAGGGAGAATGCAGCCATAGGAGTGTTTATCACGTTAGAGGCTCCGACCCGCGACATGGCCACTGAAGCGGTAAGCGCAGGGTATTATGAATCACCAGGATGGAATAAAAAATATCCGCGTATCCAGATACGAACTATCGCCGAGTTGTTACGTGGTGCGCAGGTAGACATGCCACCGCAGTATGGCACATTCAAGCAGGCACAACGGGTACAGCAGAGTAAAGGCCAACAAGAGGAACTTTTTGACGACAAAATTATGTCACCTCAAGCGTAAAAATTGGTAATAGGTGAGGCTGCATAGTCCGAGGTTACTTATCCCTTACTAGGGAAGAAATAGAACGTTTAATCTATTCCAGTGTTATCCAGGGCGTATCTGTACGTTAGGTTTTATGAAGGTCATTCCCAGGCTTCTAGAGCCTATAGAGGTTTGCTAGTTTAAACGAAAGTTGAACATATTATGAAGCAACTCGGTTTTTTTACCCTATCGCTGCCGATAGACCTGGATATGCTTCCTGAGAGCGTCCTTAGCGATATTCACACTGCTTTCATTGATACTTGGCACCAGCTCACATCCTTCATTTCTCAGGTCAGGAAGTGTCAGAAACTTGCCGACTATTATTTACTGCAAGAAGAGCTGGGCAGGCATGTACTGAAGGCAGATAGTAAAGTTAGCGATTCGAATGTTGCCATATATCAGGCTAAGAAAGAGTTAAACAGGATAGGTAATATTGCTGATCCTGAGAAAAAACGATATCTTCTTGGGAAGCTATTTGAAGCTAATTTGAAGCACCATCTATACTTCCTAATAGGAAAACAATACCGTACTGTAGGGGATGCCATGGCGTGGCAACTCTATCAATACAATGCTCATACAATTCATAGCTTAGGTATGAACCAAAGCCCTGGAATAATTTCTCAAGCCAAGGGAAAGGGAGTACAGGCGGAAGAATCTGAGGTGCGCAAATACTGGGAACAAGAGTCTGCCTTTGCTCTTAGACATGATTACACTAACTGTTTGCGCGTAAGTGACCTGTCTATCTTTCGCAACGATAGTAACTATGCGGAGTTGAGGGAAGTAAAAGCTTCTCCGAAAAAGAAGAAAACCTCGCAAAAGGCCATACAAAGACGAGCGCTGGAATTTGCTCAAGACCACGCTACCATATCAGGGAATGACCTCCTCTATTATCTTCCAGTTTTAGGTACGGGAGCCAGAGAAGAGATAGTGTCTACTATGTTGCTTTTATCTGAAGCCGTTCATCAAGCTATTGAGGAAGATATAGGATACCGTGTCGGAAGGCACATAGAGGTTCTAGCTTATAACGGGCCAAAATGTGCTCAGCAACCTGATCTCCAGAAAAGACTGATGCAGATCAATGACAACCATCCACCAATTTCTATCCAACCTTGTTCCGATGACTGTATTATTGCACGAGGAATAGATAGAATAAGAAATCCAGTTTTTAGTGTACCCTACGCAGTCTATCCGCTTCATCCAAAAGTTGCAGCAGCTCTTACCGTAGGTTTGATAGATATCCAAGTGAGGCTGAATGTTCAAGTAATTCTAGACGCTTTTCACATATATGGTTTTGACGCTATCTGCTCGACCAGTATATGGAGACAACAAGGTCTTCAGCCGGGAACCCCAGAAAGGCTTCGTCCCTACTTTGAATTGAGCAAAGATGATAAAAGGATAAGGGTAACAGATCATCCCATTGAACAAATGCTCTTCGAAGGTCTAACACCAACCCTTCTAGCTGCAACAGTAGCCAGAACATATGAGGAGTGTCTTGCCAGAGATGCATTGAACATAGCTCAATCACAAGGCCTGAACTTAAGCATCTGCACAACCTATACAGAGCTAACAGATATATGGAGAGAAAGTAGAAGTTTCTTGTGATTCCGCATCCCTGATCTACGCCTCTACTAACCAAGCTAAGTACATAGAATCGCAATAACAGGCAACTTACAGCGGTGTTCACAAAGATTGAGCCATCGATGCCTCTATATCTGAGCCGTTTGGTTCGGCTGCAAGATAACCGCGGGGCGTAAACCAGCCGCCAGCAGCCTGAGCGCCGACGTCCTCCAATGCCTCTGCGATGGCATCCTGCACCATCTCTTTTCGCGCGGCGACCAGGAATCGCTTCTCCTTACGTGTGAAAAGGGATCATGCTATCTGACTGCCTGAGACAATTGAATAGCCAGGAGCGCTCACAATGTATTCCCAGTGTGGATGTGGTGTGGGACAAGTCGGCTCATCCAACACATTTGTCGAAAGAGGCATCCATTGAGCGCCACGACTATCAACATAACTCTCACAGGAGATGGTTTGCATGTAGAGCAGATGAGCCTTCGCGCCTGCTGGCATCTCGATCATTACCTGCCTCTTCTGATTCCGGAGAGAGAGTGCACGGTCCTGGGGAACCTGTGGATTGACCTGCATATGGACAGTGGGCCAACGTCCATCAAGCGAACTAGCTGTATGCTCAAACGTCCCGCCTTTCATGGCCAGGGTGACCGCTCCGCTCTTGGTCAAAGGGACATACTGGCGAATGGTGAGCGTTTGACCAGGCTTCACCTCAGTCGCAAACCCTGGCTGGGTGCAGGCCACGTCTAGCTTCGGAAAGGAAAAGGATGGATCGCCACCTTCTGTTACTTGGACGAGAAGTGCAGAGGAGAAACAGAGTGTCGCTGTGCGATCGGTGCCATCAAGAACGACAGGCTTCTGCGTATGGTTCGTCAACGAGACATCAATAGGAAGCAGTTCACTGAGAAAGTATGGTCCACCGATCAACACGCGCATGGATGCTTCCAGACCACCAACCTGAGTCTGAGCAGTAGGCCCCGCTCCAGAGGAAGATGGGGGGACAGGAGTCCTGTTGGAGAAAGGATACGCCTTGAAGAGTGCCCATGATCCAAGGATGAGTCCAATTACTACAAGCCCAGCCAGAAGATCGGCAACAAACCGCGTGGATTTTCTCGCTTGCCTCGTTGGTGTGTGAGGCGTGAACCGATGGCGCGGTGAGAGTACGCCCACGTCGTCGGGAAGAATGGAAGCGGACGTTGCCCGTGTCAGACGTTCTTGCACCCGTGTAATGATTTGCGTCTGTTCTCCGGCTGTGATCGGAACGCGCCTTTGTGAAGAAGACCGGAGAACCGCCAGGAGCTGGTGATACTCTTGCTTTCCCTCTTCAGGTACCAAATCATCACTCATAGTTCTCTCTCCTTTCATACTGTTCGTACAGCGTTTTTAAACGTCGCAACGTTCTCGAAAGCATTTTCCGCACGGTTCCCTCAGATTTCTCCATCAGTGCTGCAATCTGGGTCAGACGCAATTCTTGAACATAACGCAGTCGAATCAGTTCTCGTTGAACTGGTGGAAGTTGCTCGATGGCCTGTGAGAGCCATGTCCACTTTTCCTGCTCTTCAGCTTGTCGTTCAGGCGTCAAGCTCTGGTCTTCAGTTTGTTGTGTCTGTTCTAACGGCTGTATGCTGAAAAGCGTTGTATGCCGGTAGTGATCGATGATCTTGTTTCGGGCCACGCGTCGCAACCAGGCCAGTTGGCGCACGGCTGGAAGTCCCGTGAGCGAGGTGTTTTGGAGCGCAGCCAGAAAGACCTCCAGTAAGAGGTCCTCGGCGTCCTGCCGATTAGAAACCTGCTGGCATAAATAGGCCAGAAGCGTTTCAGCAAAACGCTCATAGAGCATGCTCTTTTCTACGTTTTGCACTTCATTGGTATCAAGTGGTTGCATACGCTCTCCTCAGAGATGGGAGGGCCAAACGGTGAGACCCATCGTAGTATAAGTCGTATGAAGAGGAAAAACGCGGCAGGGAGCACCTCACGTTCATGGAATGAACTCTTCCCCCCAAGGAAACTTGCGCAAGGCTTGTGGAATAGGCAATTGTGGCACTGGTAGATGCCAATACCAAATGACCAGTAGCTATTAGAAACTTACCATCAGATGAAGAACCAGCAGGCTCAATCTCTGTGAACACAGCTGTAATACGTAGGCATCTCTCACCTGGGAACTGATATAACGACCTCAGCAGTTGGAAGTAGTTTCAGTCTCCCAAGCATTGCGTTACTTTAATTCGATCAATCCTCTCACTTTTTTAGAAACACGAAGTGCCTCTCAACCCGGTTTTATACCAAGCGTCCAGGCGCAACTCATCTCATGTAAGGATATGTTAAATCGTGGTTAAATCTGATCAATGGTAGGGCTATACAGATCAACAAAAAGGGAGAGTACTGATACGTCTGAGATGAAATATAGAGCGTTCTTCCAGTGTTCTGTCCTAGAAAGAGAGATGACACAAAAGAGTTTCTTACAGTATTGAAAAATATGTAATGATATGTTAAGATGTATGCATGGAACATACATATTCACCGAAGCAGTTTGGAAAGTTGATAGGAAAGTCCGTGAACACGTTACAAAAATGGGACCGCAAGGGCATTCTGCCAGCTTTCCGAACGCCCACCAACCGGCGATACTACACGCATGAACAATACTTGCAGTATCGCGGTTTCATCTCTTCTGAGCGTGGCCTCGTGATTGCGTATGCTCGCGTGTCCTCCCCTTCCCAAAAGAAGGACCTTGCGACTCAGAAGGAAGCCCTTCGCGCCTACTGCCTGGAACATGGAGTGAAAGTCGATGAATGGGTCGAAGATATTGGTTCTGCGCTCAACTACAAACGGAAGGGCTTCAATCAGATGATTGAGCAAATCGAACTGGGTCAGGTTCGCCGTCTGATCCTCGCCTCCCAGGACCGTTTTGTCCGCTTTGGCTACGATTGGTTTGAAGCGTTCTGTGAGCGTCATGGAACCGAGATCCTGGTCATGAATGGCGAAGCCTTCTCCCCAGAAGAAGAATTGGGAAGAGACTTGATTGCCATTGTGACCGTTTTTTCTGCCCGTTTACCCGGCTTACGCTCGCACAAAAACGCGATTCGAGCGGCTGCTCTGGGAAAGGAAGAGAGGCGATGATCAAAGCCCACAAAATACGCCTTAACCTTACAGAAGAGCAACAAGTGTATTTCGCCAAAGCCGCAGGAACCGCAAGATTTGTGTGGAATTGGGCGCTTGCGGAGTGGAATCGGCAGTATGAAGCAGGCGAGAAACCCACCGCACTCTCGTTAAAGAAGCAATTTAACGAGATCAGGCGGGGGCAATTCCCCTGGACCTGGGAAGTCACCAAAAACGCCTCTGACCAGCCATTTCTTGACTTAGGAAAGGCATTTACGGCGTTCTTTGAAGGCCACGCCCGCCGTCCCAGGTTCAAGAGCAAAAAACGCTCAAAAGCCTCGTTTTATCTGGCCAATGATCAATTCGAGCTTGGAGATCATCGGGTGTGGATTCCCAAGCTGGGATGGGTGAATATGGCAGAGAACCT
>WNGG01001262.1_pt1 | contig 28536 bp, 11 predicted proteins | sample 5400661 | NCBI WGS metagenome assembly WNGG01 (sample SAMN13153372, study PRJNA577476) | soil metagenome | isolation source: 100 cm soil or saprolite under Garry oak tree replicate 1 | place: USA:California | collected 2016-06-15
TACTGCTCTCGCTGGATACATTGTAGAGGAAATGAGATATATGTGTCAACAGGTAGTAGAGGTCGGGGCTGCTGGTCTATTGCTCTTGTCCTGTTTTGAGGTTATACTAGCGGTTGGCACCCTCTCTTTTCAAGCATCGTATTGTTTTTCTGTCACTTTACGTTATCTCTCAGTTTCGTGTAGACCCCCATCCAAGCAACGAAGTAACACACACAAAGGAGTATCTGCTATGTCAACCGAAGACAACAAGGCCATTGTCCGCCGCTTTTATGAAGAGGTATGGAATAAGGGCAACGTCACCGCAGTAGACGAGCGGCTTGCTTCAAACTATGTTAACCACTTTGACTCCCCCACAAACGTTTCTGTGCCGGGGCGTTTTCAGCAAAGTCGCGAGGAGACCAAACAATTCATCCCCCAATGGCTTACCGCCTTCCCCGACTTGCATTTTATAGTTGAGTTCCAGGTCGCTGAAGGAGACCTGGTGGTGACGCGCGGGACTGCGCGTGGGACGCACCAAGGGGAGTATCGGGGCCTAGAATTTAAGGACATCCCCCCAACTGGGAAGCAGGTGACGTGGACGTTCACAGCGATTGATCGTATCGCTGACGGCAAGATCGTGGAGAGCTGGCTCAACGATGACTCTGTGAGCAGGCTACAACAGGTCGGTGCTCTCCACATGCCAGCGTAAGCCAGGTAGTTACCTCTCTCGCCCTTTCCATCTGAGAGGCCTCAGCTTAGACATTTGGAGAGAAGACTTCCGTGAGCGGACGTGAGTGCTGTCCGGCATGTCATCCTGAGTGAAGCGAAGATCTCTCCCGAGGGCGAGCCAGATCCTTCGCTGCGCTCAGGATGACATGCGTTATCTCCAAATGTCTGTGCTCAGCTTGGCATATGGCAAGGATTCCTTCCCAGGGCAGCCATATGAGCCGCACAAGTCGCAGAAACAGCTTTTACATCCTATCTCTCCCATTACCTACGAGAAGAGCTTCATTTGACGAGCCGATTTTTTCTTTTTCTGTCTTGCCTTCGCCTTTTTCTGGGCTTCGGAGGCCACAAAACCAGCCGATTTCTTTTTAGAGGTGATGACCCGGATATCATAATTGAGAGGAGGTGGTGGCTGAGTCAAGTCAAGCTGATAGCGGCCAAAACGATTAATGTGCTGGCGAACGTAGGGAGAGAGAGCCGCTACCACCTGTTCGCCGAGCTCTGCGCCTTCTAGATTCAGCTTCTGCAATGCCTCGCTGATCATATGGACATTGTAGAAAATTAGACAATTGGCAACCAGGTGATTGAACTTGACACACTTTCTTTGCTCTATTCTACGATTGTGGGTAATGATGCCCTCTCCTCCAAAAAAAGCCCATTTGGCGAAGCCGTTAAAAGCCTCGCTCTTGTTCGTGGCTGATTGAATGGTTGAGCGCAACTCGGGATCAGCGAGATATTGCATCAAAAAGTGCGTTCGGATCACTCGTCCCAATTCTTGAAAGGCTTGATAGAGTTTGTTTTTCCGGCTATACGTCCCCAATTTGCGCAAGATCGTTGATGGGGCAATCTTTCCGGCTTTGATGGACAGAGCGACCCGAATCATATCGGGCAAATGAGTGGCAATGAGATCCCAATTGATGGAGTCGGTGAAGAGACTGTCGAGGTGCGTGTAGTGGACATCTGGGTCAGGACGAAAGAGCGTCAGATCTTTCCAGTTCTTAATTCTTGGCATGAGCGAGATCCCCAGCAAGTGAGCCAGACCAAAGATGGTCGTACTTTGTGCCTGGGTATATGTTAGCTGGAATCATTCCTCTCCTGACATTGTAGCCTGCTTCGTGCACGCCACACGGAATGAATCGACTGAATAATGCGATATACGTATCTGATACATGGTAATACCCAATCCCCTTTGCTGCTTTCATGCGCTTTGAGAAAGCGCACGACCTCTTCCATGCTCTTATCCTGACTACTGGAGAGGAGCTGCATCACCGAAAGGAGGCGGAAGAGTTGCGCACGATGATTCTTGTAGAAAGGCCAGAGAAACTGTTGGTAGTTATTGCCCATGTGGGCCAGGTGTTCTTCACATGACTGTAAGACCTCGTTCTCCTTGCCACCAATGACCGACTCCATCGCCGCCAGGCGCTCATCAGTGCTCCCCTCTTTCCCATAGGCCACCACCAGATCGCGCAATGTCAGCACCAGCGCATCTGTGCGGCTCTGGTGCCTGGCACGATACTGTTCGAGGGCATCTTTCCCCTTTTGATGGATAGCGAGCATCCGCTTGATAAACATCTCAGCCAGGTCATCTAACGCTCCTGCGGATTGCATCAAGAGGAATGCAGCCGCCAGGGTCAGCCGTTTGTAGGGCTCCAGGTCTTTCATCTCGGTCGCGTCGAGGGCTCGCGCTTCCGTGGCAAACTGCTTGACCTTCCCTTCCGCGATTCCCGCAAAGATGTTTGTAGGAAGCAGCTTGCGCTGTTCAGAGATAGCAAACAGATGGTCAATGAGCAGACGCATATGGGTCAAGGTGGGACTGGCAGGCTCCTGCTTGAGCAATTCCCAGGGAGAGAGGTGTTGGCCTGGCTGGATAGTAAACAGAGCATCAAGAGAGGTTCGTGCTTCAAGAGGTATGGCCTCATAGACGCGGCGATATAACCCTCGCGTGGTCACTGCTCGCACATGATGGGCGGCTTTATCGAGCAGCGCGAAAGGCGGTAACTCAAAACGGTTCTTGGTGAGTTCATCCAGGGCCACATTCATAAGGTCGGCAAGATCCTCTTTGGTTTTGCCTGCCTCTACCATGGCTTTGAGAAAACAGGTACGGGCGGCAGGGCCATAGGGTTTGAGCTTTTGTAAAGCTCGGATCAACAAAATATGTCGTTGTCGCGTTCCACTTGTGTCGTAGGTATCCAGGTCGGAAACGTGCAGTTGGGGCTCAAAAGGCTTAGCAATATGGTCAATGATAGAGGAAGGGACTTCACTCAGGAGAACAAAGCGTCCTAAGCGTTGATAGGTTTTGAGAAGCACAAGAAAGCCCACTTCTGCAACACGGCCTTTGGTGGAACGATGGGCGACAAGGCGTTCTTGGGGCGTGGGAGTATAGACCTCGGCAAGATCTTTGGCTGAGAGTATCTGCTTGAACCGAGGATAGGCCGTTCGCTCAATTGCAGTCATAGATGTAGCACTTCCACACATGGCTACATCAACTAGACACAGCCATTGATTTCTGCTACTCAACATTTGCAGAAGTAATTGAGGCAATCCACCAGGACTTATTTCTGCTCAGGTTGAACATATCCCTCGAATCAGATGTCTGCTAAGGTTCTCTGCAAAGAGGTGGGCTTTATGAGGCGACCAGCCAATCCACAACTTTCTTCTTCCGGGGAAGCGGCGCTGGTACAATATCGGCAGTTTCTCTGGGAACATGAAGATCTCACAGATGCATCTCGGCGCAATTATCTGAGTGACCTCCGTCATTTTGCCGCTTGGTATGAGGCCCATTCCTCCCGAAGAACAGACGAGACGTCCTCACCATACATGAGTTTCGATCCACAAGCTATCATGATCCATTTATTGAGAACGTCTTGGCTAATGTCCTTGCTAATGGGATAGTACAAGGATTCGTACCAAAATGGAGTCCATTCACCAGGGGATGCGGTATCTCGTGGAGCACCTGCCACCGCACATGCATCTCATCCTGGCCACCCGCACTGACCCCCCATTACCGCTGGCACGGCTCCGTGCACAAGGTCAGCTTTGCGAGCTACGGGCTGCCGAGTTACGCTTTGGAACGGACGAAGCGAGGGCGTTTCTCGAGATGGTGATGGGGCTACACCTTCCTCCCGAGGCCATTGCCACGCTGCAGAGCCGTACAGAAGGCTGGATTGTCGGCCTGCAACTGGCCGCCCTCTCGCTGCAAGGCCGAGCCGATGTTGCTGCCTTTCTAGCCGCTTTCAGTGGCAGTCATCGCTTTGTGCTGGATTATCTGAGTGACGAGGTGCTCGCGCGGCAGCCTGTGCAGGTGCAGTCGTTTCTGCTCCACACCTCGATCCTGGAGCGCCTGGGTGGATCATTATGTGATGCCGTAATGGGTCAGGAGAACGGGGAGGGAAGTGGCCAGGCCATGCTGGAAGCGCTCGACAACGCGAACCTGTTTGTGGTCCCCCTCGACGACGAGCGGCGCTGGTACCGCTACCACCACCTGTTTGCCGACATGCTGCGTAGGCGCTTGCAGCAGGCAGAGCCCCTGTTGGTGCCCGAACTGCATGAGCGTGCCAGCCTCTGGTACGAGCGGCATGATCTGCCGCTCGAAGCGGTGCAGCACGCGCTGGCCGCCTCCGATTTCGGACGTGCTGCTGACTTGATCGAACCGATTGCGCTCTCCGTCGCCTACCAGGGTCAGATCTACACAGTGCTCGGGTGGCTGGGAGTTCTGCCCGAGGCACTGATGCACACACGCCCCTTCCTCTGTGTGTACTACGCACGATTGCTCATGTTTACCAATCAGTTGGAGACGGCTGAGGAACTCCTGCAACAGGCCGAACGGCGTATCCAGGAGCTGCCTGCCGAACAGACACAAACCCTCCTGGGCTGGGTGCTCTCCACCCGTACAGGTATTGCCGGCTTGGCCTGTCAGTGTTTTTCTGACGAAAAGAGACGTCGTACCAAATAACTGAGGCTGAGCTTGCCCGTTTTCTGCTTCTCTGCGCAGAAAACCGGATTTCTCTCCTCGCCAGCAGGCTTTGTCGGATGTCGAGCATCTCATAAGGCTTCGGGTTCAATGCACCGCAATGAACCTCTTCAAGCGGTGTACAAGGGCCTCTCGAGCCACTTTATCAAAAGCTCATGCGTAGTTATATGGTACATGATACTTTTTCGTCAGAAAAACACTGACAGGCCTACTGGAAAATTGTCTTTCATAAATACCGTCCCTTTTTGCCGTGCTACAGGTCTATTACAATCCATCTGACCTGCTTGAGTTATCACCCGCCGCTTGAAGCTGGGCCCGATGCTAAACTAAACCAACAGGCCCGCTTTGTGGGAGAACACCCCCCGTTTCCGGGTATTGTTGTGCAAACCAGTTTTTTTGTGCTAATTGTAATCCCAGATAACTGTTTTGATCGGTGTGATCACCAGCAATTCCTGGATTACCCCATCTGAGTATAACTGGCATAGGTCCCATGCCTTGCACTTTGTTGCCTAACTGCTGTAACTTAGCTTGATCCCCTACGTCTCCCATCGAAGCGATTTTTCCAGCCATGACACGCTGCCCAACTTCCCGCTGAACCTCGTCGAATCTCTCTGCAGCTTTGGCTATCTCCTCGTCGGATAAACCAGCCAATAAGGGTCGAATGTCCTTATTAAAATTGGCATTCAATATGCTTAGGGCCGTGGAAATATCCACGATAGGGGGAATACCCGGGGTTTTCGATCTCTCCTGTGACCATTTTTCACCAAATGTATCATCGTTATCGATCCCTTTGACGCCGATGATGGTATCTCCCTGTTTTTCGTAAATCCAGTTTCCGGCGTTCCGATCCGCATGGCCAATGATATAGTCGAACACTTGCAAGTCGGATAGACCTTTTTGGACAACGGGATTGCCATAATCAATATCGACCGGAAAAATTTGTGCAGAATACCATGTACCATTCACCTTCACATATTTGGGCAACATCGATTCAGCAGCTGCGAGTTCGAGTGGGTGGGTATTACCTGGATTTTTGAGTATATCCTCGTAAGTTTGTAAAAGCTTCTGATCACCTGGTACATTTTTTTTACCAGCCGTTCTTTGTCCAATAGCACCATTGACGAATTCCATCGCCTGTCCCAATTTGGGGCGGCCATTATCATCAGTTCCCACAAAGACTTCCGTCCGGGGGATGACACCCAGGTTTAAATGCTCGCTAATCTTGAACGTAGCCACGGCTCGTACGCTCTGCTGAGGGTTTTCCCCTGGAATACCTGCCGCTGCGGCATCGTCATTCAATCCATTCCTGTCGTACTTCAATATAACAGGCCTTCTTGCCAATGCTGGATCCAGCTCATATTTAAACACAGGACCCTGGACACCCGCTCCAATTTGTGTCCCCGTCCCCGGGACAATCACATCTTCTGTGAGTGGCTTTGGATTGAGCGTGAGCCATTGCTGCCAGCGCCGAGTATCAAATTCATTCCTGAAACCATCTTTAATAGCTGATTCAACCTGCGTCTGCAACGTCTCTAATGTAGCTAACGACTTCTTTAATGTATCTAACCCGGGACCTGCAGTAACTTTTGTGCTTTTCTTATTCTCAGCAATCTCTGCTTCAAGGGCGCTTTGGAGAGCTTCGGCAGCATCCTTGATGTCTAGAAACATTTTTCTTGCTGCACCACCTTGCGTCAAGGCTACCTCCTCAACCCGAAAACCATTAACAACTCCTGCCTTCAGCTTGTTTTGATAGGTCATCAATGCAGCCATGAGATCATCGGAAAGAACATGCGAGTAGTTTTGCATATAAGTCTCTCGCCCCATGATAGGTTCTATCTGTGTTATGCCTTTGACAGAGAACTCTATGGCGAACTCCCCACCAGGGTTGTCAGTCTTTGTCTCCTTTAATATAGGCTTGTTGGGGAGTTTCAAGTCAGATTGGTAGGAGTCTAACAACCCCAGGACCATTTTTTTAGCCGCCATCCTTACCACGGAGCCGCCTGCTGATTTAACGACGATGGTATCTGGTAGTGGATTCTTCCAGCCGCTCATTTTCCCAAGGCTCTGGACTTCTGGATAGGTGACCTTTAACCCTTCATTGATCGCACCGTTTGAATCTAGATTTTCCAAATACAGCTTTGAACCGTCTCGGTCTCTCCAGGCGATCTCGTTGAAGCCAGTAAGTTTTTTCGAAGATTCGAGCTGGACGATATTTCTTGGGTTTTTTCCAATCCAGCTGCTTAATACATCGGGAGGCTTCTCTAGGTTTATCAGCTTTCTCGGTGTTTGTACTGTTGGTAGTTCATCTTCGCCAAGTATGGCACCGCGTTTTGTAAGTGTGGCAGGGCCTTTTGCCTTTTGGCGTTTTGTAAACATTTGCATATCTTGCCTCCTTAACTGATCGTTTCCTGGATATTGCGCCGGACCAGATCCGCCAGTTCGGCATCCGTATAGGCCTCGCGCCGGCTGGTATTCCCTGCGGGGACCACAGCCGGCGTTCCCCGCCGTTCCGCTGCATCCAGCGCTGCGATGATCAGGGCATCCTGGCGGCTGACTGCCGCGGCGACCTGGGCGCTGACGGGTTTGCCGGCCCGGGCCGCATCGGCCAGGCGGGCGGCTTCCAGCGCCTTGCGACGGCTGATCTTGCCCTGACTGTCGGTGATGTCAATGCCCATCTCGGCTGCCGCTTGAATGGCCGAATCCTGCGCTACCTGGCGGGCCAGGTCCCTATCGATCGTGCCGTCTGCCTTGAAAAGGTCAATCCCGGCTTTGGCCGCCGCCAGGATCACCGCTTGCTCGGCCGCCTGGCTTGCCAGCGCGGGATTGGATTTCAGCTCCTCTATGCGCAACTGGTCCACCGAAAAGCCGCGCTGCTCGGCAGCTCTCACCGCATCTGCCAGCAGGGCGTCCTGGCGGCTGAGCCACGCAGACACACGGGCATCGACGGGTTTGCCGGCCCGGGCAGCTTCGGCCGCCCGGGCAGCTTCCAGCGCTTTGCGGCGGTTGATTTTGCCGCGCTTATCCGTGATGTCAAAACCCATCTCGGCCGCCGCTTGAATCGCCGCGGCCTCCGCGGCCTTGCGGGCCAGCTTCATGTCGATCTTGCCCTTCGCATTGCGGATGTTCACTCCGTAGGCTGCGGCTGCCTGTACCGCCGCTTCCTCGTTCACCATGCGGGCAAGTTTTGGATTCGCTTTCATGGCCGCGATCTCTTGCGGGGTGAGCACCTTGAGGCCTTTGGTGATCCCCCCCTGCAAAATTCTGTCCGCTTCTACTTTAGCCGCGGCCTCGGCTGTCTTTCGCCTGGCAGCCGCCCTGGATATGTTATTGACCAGCTGCTTTGCCGGCCCAGGTATTTTTGTGATCTTCACCACCCGGCGTTTTTTGACCGCTAGCATGAGAACCTCCTTAGCTGACCGAGGCCGTATAGCTGAAGACAAGCTGGATATTCTGCAAGGTCTTCTTGTCTCCACGGTACTCGAACGTCAGATCAGATCCTTTGGGGCCAATGGAGAGGCCCGTGGTATCGAGATAGGCATTCTCCGTCAAGACCCAGGTGTCGTTACCATTGAGGATGGTGCTCGCCTGGTCGTCCGGTTGGCTCAGGTTGTAATGGGTGAAGATGCCGCTAATCTTGCTGCTGCTCATACCGGGGAACTGGTCGCGCGTGAAGGTCAGGGTCAAGACCGTGCTGTCTCCATCCAGGAAATCTTTCCACTCCTGCGGGTAATCATAGATGAAGTCGAAGAAGCGCATCGCCTGGTACGGTTTCAGCGTCCCCTTCACCGCCTGCGCGAACACCGCACCCCCTTGCCTGGCCGTATATTCGAGATGAATCGTAATATCCACCAGCTCACGCAGGTCAATCGATCCTTTTTTGCCGTTGAGTTCCAGCTTCCAGCGCGAGACCGCCCCCGTTCCTTCGAACGGCAGATAGCGGTCGCTGTTATAGTTCAGCTCAAACATGCCGTTATTCTTCTGGTATTGGTCGTGATGCGACAGGGCAACTTGCTGGCTGCTGCGCCAGTTGCTGCGGATGGTGGCCGGCGGCTCATCCTTGGGAGCGAGCAGGAATTTGACGGCCTTGGGGTCGGGCTGCAGCACCGTCTGGTGGCTGAGCTGGGTGAGGGTGGCGTACACGGTCTTGCCGTTGGGGACGTCGAATTCGACTGCGATCGTCTTGATCTGCCGGGCGTAATGACCTGGAAAGTCATAATCAAAGAACGCTTGATCCAGGCTGAATTCACACGAGCCTTTGAGCTTGAGACGCAGAAATGCCAGCGCATCGAGTTCCAGCAAAGAGACTTCGCGGGTGATTTCCAGGCGGCGCTCGTCGGTCTTGACAAACGCCTGCTCCATGCGGTCGAGGTCCAGCGTCAATTGTTCACCGGCCAGCAGCCCTTTGCGCTGGCTGTCCCAGTACCCGCCGGTGATAAATGAAGCTTCCTGCTCTTGCAGGCCGCGCTCGAACTGGAAGGCTTTTTCGGCCATTCTGGCTGTTTCAAAAGCTATTTGATAGGTCTGGTAGTACAGGCCGGCGGTCTGGCTGATCATCCAGAGATAGAGGTCCTGGCTGGAGAACTTTTCTTTCAAAAAGGTCTGGATCGATTGGTTTTGTTCGATTTGTTTGCGCAGGACGGCCATATTATATTCGGCAGACAGTTTGGCGATGCGTGCTCCACTCAACTGGTAACCAATTTGCCTGTCTTCGCTCTGGGCGATCTTGAGTTGGAGATCCCAATCATTCATCGTGCGCTTGAATTGGGCCTGCATGCCCAGGATTTCTCCGGTCATGCTGAGGCCCTGTCCAACGGCCTGCACGATATCCGCGGCAGAATTCAGCGAATTGCCGACATTCGAGCCGCCTTCGGTAACGCCTATGATGAACGGCCCGAGATTGGCGTTGGGAGTGGCGTGAGCGATAGTGGCCCCGGTCTTCAACACTGAGCTTACATATTGCAGGGCTGTGGCGGCGCTCAGGAGGGCGATCTGGCTGATCTCCTCGGGCAGCCTACCATTCGTAATCCATTGTTGGTACAGCTGGATCCTCTGCTGAGCGCTGCGCTGGCTTTCTTGCAGGTTGAGGATGGTTTGTTCTGCTTCATCGATCTGGGCCTGGTAGATATCGATGGTCATTTTGAGAATGTCGCCTTCTTGCCGGGTCTGCATCTGGCTTAACGCTTCGGCATCTTTCTTTTCCAGGGCCGCCAGAAGTTCGTTACCGTACTGGATGAGTTTCTGAGCCAGATTCTGGGCTCGTGCAGCCAGGAATTCAAAGCGGTAGGCAGGCACAGTAACCGCCAGGCCGGAGATTACCTGCTCTAAGCTGACACCCCTGGCCACTGCCTGAACCAGATCCATCGGATTAATGGGCGGCTCGAAGAGCGGCAGGGGTTGGGCCTGTCCGTCGATATTCAGCGAATTTCTGATCTTGAAGAGTCGATCCGCACCGCGCATCCAGTAGTCGAGAAACACCCCGTTTTCCGGCACAAAGAAATAACGCAGCCCAACGCTGTCGTTGGGGGTGCCTGCAATGATGGTGATCGGTTCGTCGCCGATCAAATTGCTGGGGACCGCACCTCCAGCGGGTTGAACGACAAATTCGTATTCCCCGCTATATTCCCTGGTAATGGCCAGTTCGACCAGCTTCTTAGGAGGCGAAAGCACCATGGTGCCCAGGTCTTCTGGCCTGTCACCCAGAAGATCGGAGGCCAGGGTGTACAGCATGCGGGCTTCGTCGATGCTTTCAGCGGTGTACTGGCGGAAAAGCATATCGCCCCAATCCAGGAGATTGTCGATATAGCTCATCACGATGGCCTTTTGATAGGCCGTCGGCCGCAGGGCCGCGATGGCATGGGGATCAAATGGATCGTCCAGGTAGCGCTTGATCTGGTTCTGGTCGATCAGGAAGTGGCCGTCCTCGGTTGTCGTTCTGAACGGCAGGTAATTCCAGGGCGAACCGACTTGTGTTGGGTCGAAAATAAATTCGTACCACATTTTGGCTTCTTCAAACTTTTGGGCCGTATTGAGCGTCTGGGCAATCAGGAAGGGAGCATGGAAAAAGAGCTCTTCGTAATAAATGCCGCTCGCGCCGTGGAAATCGAGGGTATCGGAAACCGGGACGTTATACACACTGGTGCCATCACTCGCCAGTCCCTTAAAGAACTTGCTGCCAGGGTTGCGATTAAATTGGACGCTGCCGGGTCCCGGATCAAAAGACGGGGCTTCATGTTGCTCTTGAGTCGTCACACTCAATAATCCCTTGATGCCCTGGGCAAATAAGATGCTGCTCAGCCGCGGAGTAACCGTTGTCGTCAGGCGGATTATCTCATATTGAGGGTCTTGTGAAGCGCCTGGCGTGTCGTCCAGCGGCCGGCAGAGGAAAGCGCCGTCCTTCGCTTCAAAACAATACCAGTTGGGACCTGACGATGCGCTGAAGCTGAAGTTTGAGGTGTTGGCATTCAAAAGTTGCGGGCTGAAGCTGAAGTTTGAAGTGTTGGCAATTCCAAATTGCGGAGGGAACAGGTCGAATGTGCCAAGGAGCTGTTCTTTGACATCTTTCACCAGGCCGGTAGCCATTCCTAGAATTTGTTGGTGGGTAAGGTTGACTTCTCCCAGGACAGTGCTCCGACTGTTGATTTCGTTCTCGACCATTCCGAGTTGGGGGATCGCCGCATCGAGCCGGGCTGCGATGGCGCCCAAAGGAGAGTTCGGCTGAATATTGCCCAGCATAGTGATCGCATTACTGCTGTCGCTACGCACCGCTTCATTGTGCGCCTTGAATTCCTCAATTTGATTGGTCCCAGCGAGAATCATTGAATTGGCCCCGGCGAGAATCGACTGTAGCTGGTTGTCATTACTGGATCCGTCATTACTGGATCCTAGCAGGCTCCCCCAGACCGGGATAGACCCTTGTATGACGGTCAGGAAATGCTTGAAACTTTGGTAGGTCGCGTCATGGCTGGCGGCATCCGGCTGTATAGTGGAAAGATTGTAGGCCGTGACACTTTGAACTTCAGTAGCAATCTCACGTCGTATGCTGGTTGAGATGGCGGTGATGGCAGTATTTGTTTGAGTAACGATCTGCAGTCCTGTATTGATGACCCCGGTTAAAGCATCCAGAGTTTTCTGTTTTTGCCGCGCCTTAGCCGCTTTGACCTGATCAATCGCAGGACCGAGTGTCGGCACAAACCCAAGCAGGGTGTTGATTTCCGTGAGCAAGGTGCCTTGATTCTGGAATGGGGCCAGCACATTCGATATCGCCTGCAAATTTGATAGTATCTTTATCTGTAACTGATCAACCGCGGGCACATCCTGCCCATCAGCGGTAGCGAAGAAGTACTGGGTCTCGCCTGTGATGCCGTCGCCAGCGGCGGCTACTACCCTGACCGGGGCGGGGATGGCGAACTGACCTTGAACGTCTCCCAGACCCTGCCAACTGCCATCGGCACGCCGCAGCGTATGCCAGAGGTGCCCATCAGCGGTCGCGAACATGTACTGGGTCTCGCCTGCGGTGCCGTCACCAGCGGCGGCTACTGCCGTCACTGGGCCGGGGATGGCGAACTTGCCCTGGACGTCTCCCAGACCCTGCCAACTGCCATCGGCACGCCGCAGCGTATGCCAGAGATGCCCATCAGCGGTCGCGAACATGTACTGGGTCTCGCCTGCGGTGCCGTCGCCAGTGGCGGCTACTACCGTCACTGGGCCGGGGATGGTGAACTGGCTCTGAACGTCTCCCAGACCCTGCCAACTGCCATCGGCACGCCGCAGCGTATGCCAGAGGTGCCCATCAGCGGTCGCGAACATGTACTGGGTCTCGCCTGCGGTGCCATCGCCAGTGGCGGCTACTACCATCACCGGGCCGGGGATGGTGAACTGGCTCTGAACGTCTCCCAGACCCGTCCAACTGCCATCGGCACGCCGCAGCGTATGCCAGAGGTGCCCATCAGCGGTCGCGAACATGTACTGGGTCTCGCCTGCGGTGCCGTCGCCAGCGGCGGCTACTGCCGTCACTGGGCCGGGGATGGCGAACTTGCCCTGGACGTCTTCCAGACCCGTCCAACTGCCATCGGCACGCCGCAGCGTATGCCAGGGGTGCCCATCATTCGTTGTTGCTTTTGTTTCTTGTGGGAGAATTTGCCGCGCGCTATCTAACGCTTCATTTAGCTGGGCAATGGCTGCCTCAACCGCCAGCACCGCCGCAATGTTCGCTCGTTGCGCCCGAAAATTGGCAATGAATTCGGACACACTGCTCGCAATAGCAACCGACCGGTAGGGGGAATAGTCTCGCACATTGTTTTGTAATAGAGTATTCCAACCGAGCACCATGAGCAAGGCACGGTCGGACTGGATCGGGATTTCCTGGAAGGTGAAATCCGCTTTCAATTTTCCATAGAGAAGCAGCTGGTCCTTGGGCGAGGTATAGGACAGGAAAACGAGGTCGTGGCTATTTTCGAGATGGAGGTGGTTAAAGAAATTATCCATATTGAAGTTGAGGTTCCCTCGAAGCGGTTTGGGAAAGCCATCCAGCGGCACCAAATCGTCCCCAACCTGGTTGTAGCATTCGTACTGCCCATCGCGGATCACATAAAAGGTTTGGCCCTGTTTAAAGACCGCGTCGGGCCGCCGAAATTGGCCTTCGCGCATGGTCAGGGTAGAAATCATCTGGGGAAAAGATAAGGTCGTGACTCCAGGTCCCAATTCCGTCACCAGTAGAGAGAGGATTAATATGGAACTCATCGGGTAGAGTTTCCCATCCTGCTCCTGGTAGAAAGAGTAATGGCCTTGCGTATCGACCAGGGTGAGAATGTCGGCCGTCAGTCCAAAGGCCGCCGAGACTCCCTCGCTGAGCAGTACCTCTGCCTTTTGCAGGTTATCCCCCGATTGCTCCGTGATGTATTGATCAGTTCCATAAGTGCCGGGAGAAACCGTTAAGAGCGTTGCGCTTGGATCTGTTACATTTGGCATTACAATTAAATCTCCGATTGAAAGGGACTGCAGGGCTTGGCCAGTCGTCTCCTGAACGACATCCTGAATGACACACTGCCCTCCCTTAAAAAGATAGCGCTTGCCTTTGAAGACTGTTGCTGCATCGATGCCGCTCTTGAAACTTTCCGGCAAGTTTTTGAACTCATCAAATTCCTCGATGCGCTTGGCTTCTCCTTCTTGTGTGTCTTGCCTGGTTTTTTGACAATACTCGCCACAAAAAGTGACGATGACCGAGTCGTTATCGCCCTCGCAGTAAGCCGCATCAATCTTATAGACCAGGTCGATCCCTTTCTTGGTCTGCTGGGGGGGCGTCCACTGAGCATCGTGCTTGCGCAGCGAGTACTTGATCTCGGCCTGGTGCAGCAGTTGCTTCTGCGCGACATTGACCTGGGAAATCGTCTCTGGGGATGTCGTCTCTGTGGCTTGTTTCGATTTAAACTTTGCTTCCGGCTCCTCAATATCCTTAATTTCGATCCAGAAAACCATCAACCGGCCATTGACCATGATGGGGAAAACGCGGTCAGAATCAATCGTTTGATCCACTTTTTCCCAGGGACTCCAAACGACCAGGTCATCTGTATTGGGTTCCGCCTGTTTCGAATAGCTTGCGGTGCGGTAATAATACTGGCGGGGGTCCATGCGGGTGTGCCCGAAGAGCACGAGCACCTTTTCTCCACCGTTGTGAAAGTCTCCTACTTCATAGACATTTGCTCCGGCTATCTTCAGATTGCTGACAATACCGAAATCTTCCAGGTAGCTTGTGAAGGCTGCTTCGGCCGTATCCAGGTTCAGCTCCCCCTGGAGTAAAACGCTTTCGAGATCTTTAAACTGCGGGGTCTTCGTACTTCGCAGTTCAGGGCGGATGTAGTTTTCAGGATAGAGGAAAACCATGCGGTTCGCCTCCCACATCTGGTAATTTTTGAGCCATTTCCACCGCTCCTTGAGCAGTTCGCGTGTTTGAGGATCCTGGGCCGGTGATGAGCCAGGTGGTTGTTCAAGGTTGACAAAGTAGCGGTGGAAATACAGCTGGAGGGCGGAGATCGCCTCTTTCACTTTCGAGGTTCTGGCCTGGCTGCCCATCAGGACATCAATCAGCAGCAGGTCGTACAGATCTTTAGGCCGCCTCAGGGACGAGTCCAGGGCAATACTCAACGGAATAAGAATATCTCGTTGGATGAGGTTGAGCTCATCATGAATTTGCTGCTGCAAAGTAGCCCAGTCTGTTGCGCTGGTATTGTTGGCCAGATAGCGGTAAAGATTGTCGGCAGCCGTCTTGACATCGGTTGAGTTGGAAGAGTCAAACCAATTGTGCCAGACTTCTGCATAGACTTTCGATGGGTCTGCTCCCAATTTTCGAGTTGTGCCGAAGATCTGGGTCATTCGCTCAATGATTTCCAGGTTGAAGCGGGTTTCTTCCGGGTCTATGACCGATAGGAAGGCGTTATTTCGCTGGATCCATTCCACTTCGGAGATGTCCCAACCAAACATCGCGTGCAGCGTCGCGTATGGGTCTGTCTGTTCAACGGTTCTTTCATTGAGAAAATCCGTGAAAGAATTACTCCCACTGCTGGTTTCGTCAACCTTCTGCTTGAAGAAGCTGAGCAGCTTAATATCATCCAGGAGATAATCCCCCCACCTGGCAGCGCGATCGGCGATTTTTTGCGGGTAAATAGTATCGATCTTTCGATAATCCGGGCGGGAATAGCGCACGTATTCGCCGTCGCCAGATATCTCTCCATCTCTCAACACATACGTTTTGCCCTCAAACACGAATCCGCCGTCAATCCCGGCCTCATATGGGGCTGGCAGGTTTCCCCAGTTATCCCGGATCGGCAGAGGGAAACCTTCATCGACGAAAAGCTGCGCGAAGTTCGAATAGCGGATGAACTGGTCGCCTTTAAAGAGATAGGTCATCCCGTTTGGAGAAACGAAGGCTGCATCGACAGACATGTTGGTAGCTGTGCCAACCGGTACAAAATTGTTGCGCACTTTGCCCCAATCGGCGTTGATTTGCTTCTGGGTTGTGGGATCATCACTACCGGCATACTGCTGGCCTTTGAATAGATAGATCGTTCCTGTCGTTCCTGCTCGAAGCACTGCGTCCAGATCGTAGGTGAAAACTGGATCGATGGAAGCAAAGCCCTCTTCTAAGGCTACCTCTCGAATTTTTCTGGGATACCCCTCGTCCACGCTATCGAAATTCGGATCTGAATATTTGAAAACCTGATCACCGGCCAGGAGCAAAAGCTGGCCCTGCGCATTGACATAGGCAGCGTCGACGGCGTTGTTCTCTACGATGCGGTTTGTCATCTTCCCCAGCACATCGATGCCATAGGAACGCTGAAGATCTTTCGAGACGACGAGCAGGGTGTTATTGATGAAGAGATACACCGAGCCTTTATTGGCTACCGCGGCGGACAAACCTTTCCCTTGCGCTGCCAGGCTCTGCATCGTGCTCTCGAAAGTGTCGGGCAACTGCGCGAACGGCTCCTCCTGGCGCAAACTCTGCCAGATGAGCTTGGGATACCCTTCATCGACATGGCGATAATCATTGGTCGAGTATTTGACGTACTCGGGACCGGAGAACAGGTACGTCTCCCGCCCATCCCAGACAAAGGCCGCATCGACAATCCCGCTGTCAGCGAAATGATTGTCGACGTGTCCCCAGTGAAGCTTAATTTCCAGTAATGGTGCGGTTGACCCTGCAGGGGCAGGATTTTCGATATTGTGCGGAACCACCGCAAAGGCCCCCTGCGAGAAGAAGTACACCAGGCCATCACTCCCCCGGAAAGCGGCAAGAATGCTGCTGAAGTTGTCATCATTGAAGGCGAGGCCACGCCATACCAGGTTGAGGGGTCTGGCATAGTTCCAGAGATTCTTCTCATAGTTGAACTGGATAAACTCCTGCCCCTGGATGAGGAACAGGTTGTTTTCATCTGTCAGGACGGCGTCCACTCGCACGAAGCCATCTTCCTGGTAGCTCTGTGGGATTTCCCACCAATCGAAGCCAACCATGCGCGGATAGCCCTTATCCGGTTTTGAGTAATCCGCGGTCGAGTAACGCACGATGTGGAAATTTCCGTCTTCATCGGGTTTTTCTGCCAGGTAGGTCACCCCATTCTGCACATAGGCGTAGCGAACATTGGTCAAGCCGCCCCAATGGTCGGCAATGGGTTGGGGCAAGCCATCGATAAGGGGCGCATTATTGGCCATATTCACAACCGTGCCAGGCAGGTAGCTGACAAACTGATCGCCACAGAAGAGATAGGTTTTTCCATCCTGGCCGAGGAAGGCGGCCTCGACTCGGTTCTCTTCCACGATCTGGTTGCGCACGGTGCCCCAGGCTTCCCCTGTCGGATACGCGTTATGGAGAAGCAGGTCATAACAATTGGGCCCTTTGAACAGGTAGGTGTTCTCGTCTGTCCCCTGGAGGATGGCACTGAGCCCGGTTTGGTAAAATTCCGGGACGTCTCTCAGTATCGGTGGCAACTCTTCCACCTGCTGAGCGGTTTCCATCTCCGGGTTGTTTCTCAGGAACCAGGTCTCCTGATCCTGGAAATAGAGGCTGCCTTCGTCAATGACCGCTGCCTCGATCTGTGCTTCGCCAACATCATAAGATCGCGAGGCGCTATCTGAAATGATCTGCAGGTTGTTACCCTGGACAAGATACACATTGCGCTCATCGGCAAAAGCGGCGTCAACGACGGTTTGCCAGGGCGCCTTCAGGTTCTTGAAACGCGGCTCCTCTTGCAAAGCAGTGCGTATGGTTAGAGGATAGCCCTCTTCAACGAAGGTGTAATCCGTGCCAGCGTATCGAAAAAACTGGTTACCGCAAAACAGGTACGTGTGCCTGGTCGTCGTTTCGACCTGGTTCCCACTGGCGTCCACGCTCATTACACGCGAATCAACCACCACTGCGCTGTCGATCCGTCTAGATTGGGCAATATTGTTTGCCACCAGTCCCCAGTGAGTGGAGATATTCCTGGGATAGCGATCATCCACCTTACTGTAAGTTCGATCAGAATACCTGACAAATTGTTTGCCGGAGAAAAGATACGTCTTGCCATCCAGCCCGGTGAAAGCTGCGTCGATCTTATCGAATTCAAGTCCGTGCCATTTACTTGCCAGCGTCTGCGGCTCAGACCACCACCGTTGGAGATGATCGAAAGCCACAAATTGATTCCCCTTGAAGAGGTACGTGGCATGATCCAACCCGATTAAGACCGCGTCCGGCTCAGAAAACCCCGATGTCACCAGGCTCGCTGGTAAATTCCAATACTCCTCCTGGTCGAACGGCTTGGGGAAATTGGCATCCGGGATGGTGTAATCATGGGTTGAATAGCGGATATATTCCGCTTTGCCTTTGGCAAAGAGATAGGTTTTCCCGTCAAGGATAAAAGCAGAGGTGATACTCTCCAGACCACCCCAATCCGTGGAGATCGTCCGGGGAAAGCCTTCATCGACTCGGGTAAAATCCTTTCCGCTATACCGGAAATACTGGTCGCCGCTAAACAGATAGGTGTACCCATCCAAACCCGTAAAGGCGGCATCGATTTCACCGAAAGTTTGAATATTATTCCTGACCAGCCCCCATTTGCTTACCAGATCGCCCTGGCTTTCGACTTGATCCATTTCGGCCGAGAGAACCAGGAACTGGTTGTTTTTGAAAGCGTAGACTTTGTTATCTGCTCCCTTGAATATGGCATCGATCCCGTATTCGAAATCTTCAGGCAAACCAGGAATAAAGTTCGCTAACCGGCGCGGAAATCCCTCGCTCATCATCACCTGATCATTTTCAACCTGGTCCTCATAGCGGATCACGTAATCATTCAGGAAGAGGTAAACATTCTGGCCATCACTGAAAGCTGCGTCCAGGTGCGTGAGATCTGAGAATTTATTGAAGACACGTCCCCAAAAAGAAGCGATATCCTGCTCTTGCGCGGTAGGATCAGAATCATCAAAGCGCACAAATTTGTCGTCTTTGAACAGTATAGTCTGTCCATCGGGGCTTTCGAAGCCTGCGTCAATTGATTCGGAGAAACGGTCGGGGAGTTTATCCGCGCCGATTTCACCTGGCCAATGGCCCTGGATCCTCTTAGGGAAACCGGGATCAACATTGGTGAGGCTATCTCCCGAGTAGCGGATAAATTGATCTCCTGAGAATAGATAGGAAACCCCATCCCGATTGGTAAAGGCAGCGTCGATTGGCCCCGCCTTATCGAAATTGTTATCAACGAGACCCCACCTTCTCTCAGTGGGCGTCCACGTAGCAGACCCCTTTTTACGAATAAAATAGCTTGTACCGGAAATGATCCAGGCATCGCCCATTGGATCCGTAAACGCAGCATCGATGTGATCCAGGCCGGCGAATAGTCTGGACAGGAGTGCCAGGTTCGCGCCATTTTCAACCAGTGCATAAGTGGCGCTCGAATACGCCCAATATTGGTTGCCTTTGAAAAGATAGATTTTGCCATCCAATTTAGGCAGTAGGGCATCGAAGCTGGTCACCCCCATGGGCAGCACCAGGTTTTCTGGGAATTTTTCAACCAGATTCAGATCGCTAAATGCGACTTCCACTTCCCCCGGACCGAATTGGAGTTTCTTGGCGAGCTGCACAAATTGGGCGATCCGCAGCAATTGGCGGTCAAAATCATATTCACCGGGCAGCCCGGTAACCCTGCCATCCTGGCCCACACTCGCCAGCGCGGGTACCAGCAGAGCTTCTGCCAGGCTGAGGGGATTATAGAACAGGTAGCCGCAGATAATGCGGATGCTTTCGCTGTCGATCTCAAAGCCCCCTGCAAGCGTATCCATGACGGCGCTTTCTTGATTGGCAGCCACTCCTTTCAGTGCCGTGACGATTTCGTCTTGCCGCTGTTGCATATCTTTGGCGACACCTTGCAGGGCGAAGAAGATATCTTTGTTGTAATCATCGTAACCGCTGATGCTGAATGTCAGTGCATTGTTGACAGTCAAGAAATATACGTACCGTTCGGGCGGTATCGAATGATCTGTATCCAGAAATCCATCTTGCACCAGTAGGGAATAGAGATTGGCGATTGCATTTGGATCCAGACCGAGCGCGGCCAATGCCTTGTCTGTGAGGTGATGGCGGTCAAACCACTGTTGAATCGCGGCGAGCTGGGCGAAAACGGCCTGGTTGAAACCCGGCGTAAAGTAACGTCCGAGATCGAACGTGGCGCTATTATCAGGGTTCGCAAAAAAGTCTCGCTGGCTCTCGCTGATTGTTCCGTCTTCCAGGTACTCAGCCTGGACGGCATTAAAGCACATTTCCGCCACGATCTCTTCGGCGATATCTGCCAGGGTTTCGCTGTCGATGTGGTAATACTTGATGCGATCTGCGTCTAAAGCGGCCTGGATGGCCTCCAGGATTGGGCCCTGGTACCAGTAAAATTCTGGGGCTAGTTTAAACTTCTTTTGTGGAAGGTTAAAGAATATCTGCTTGTCGATCACCATGCCCGCATCATCAATATACCCATTAAATTTCAAATTCGCGATCAGGTCCTGAACTTCTACATCTGAGAGGGGCAGTGTTTTAAAGATACTGCTCTCCAATTTGAAGGGTGTATGTAGGAAGTCAGCCATTCGTTTTTGGATCAGTTCGAAGACCATCCTGGCATGATCCCTGGTCAAGGGTGTATTGACCTCGAATTCGGCTTCATTCTCAATATCGGCAAAAAATGTGGGGTCAGAAACGTTGCCTTCCTCATCCAGGTATGCGTTAAAGATGAGATTATCCATTAACTCATTGACTTGATGCAGCGGGAGATTTAATGGAGCCAGGTCAGAATGATAGAGCATTACCCCGAGTTCCTGCTTGTCCGGGAGTTGATCGCTGCCGTTGGCTGCCAGAAAATTATTTTGTTCGGCAACCACTAGATCGTGTACGATATTGAAAAGACTGCCGCGCTGGTCAGAAAAATCGCTGGCAATGGAAAAATCGCCCACATCTGCCGGCAACTTATCCGCAACAATTTCACCATCTGCGTTGATGATTTCGTAAATGACAAGATTGCGATAAATCTTGTCAGCCATTTTGCCGGAGATATTCAGTCCTTTGAAATCATTTTTTGTGACGGCGCCCAGACGGGCGAGTGCGGACTCGGCCGCACGGCGAGCGGCATCCTCATCAAAACGCACGATTCGCTTGTCCTGGACGGAAACAAGCGAATCGTGCGCCAACAGGGTCTCATAAATAACGCGAGAGCTCCTGGCATCGAACTGATCTGACACAAAAGTGCCAGAGTTCAGCGCAAGTGGGAGGAACGCCTGGACCAGCTGGTCCAGCATCTGAATCAGCGTGTTCGAAAGCGCGGCATTCTCTGCACTGCTTAAATTCCCGCTTTGAATGAATTTAAGGTCTGCGGTTGAGAAATCGGTGGTACGCATCCAGGAAGCGATGGCGATTAATATCTGCACGAGCCATAAGGCTTCCCTGGCATATGTGCGGGGATCGTCAATGATCCGGTAGCAATTTAACTCTTGCACGGGATAAGGGAACAGGATGCGGAAATGACTTGATGTTCGGATCGTCCTATCCAGCTCCAACAAGTCAAACAGGTCGAACAATTCAGCGATAGATAGATCGAGTATTTCCGCGATCTTTACCATCCTGAAAATAAGAGAAAGCCCCGGCAGCTGAATGTTGTTATTCACTGATGTCGTGTAAGTGGGATCGAGGGCATTCCGCGCTCTGAATTTTGCGATGATGAGCATCAGGTCAGCATCAGAAATCTGCAAGGTCCGTTGCAGGCGTTTTCTAAATTCCTTGCTTTCATCTTGCAGAATGTCGTTAATGACTGTCAACCGGTTTGCATCTGTTTGCCCAATTTTGAGGATATAACTCTGCGGAATAAATTCCGATTGCGCAATATATTTTTTCTCTAGAAAAGCGAAGCGGTTGTTGAAGGTACGGTTGAACAAGTCACCTGGCTCATCCAGGTCGCCGATGCCTGTCGTACTGATATTGCTAAAAAAAGCAGAGATGACATCAACTGGCAGTTGATAATCCACCTGGAGCTTTTTGATCAGTGCCATAACCTGCAAGCTCTCCCGGTTGAGCTGGTTTCCACAGCAGTTCCTGAGCACCAGATCCAAATCTGAAAAGGAATAGCCAGTTTTCCGGGCCAGGCGGATGAACCGGTCACAGCGGTCGAACCAGGAGATTGGAATTTCGGTTTGGCTTCCTGCATCCGCCGGCTGCCAGACCATCACGCTTTCATCCGCGCTGAGTGTGGTAAAACCGCCTAAGCCTTGATTGATGAAGAAATTGGTCGCCAGAACACGCTCCGAGAGGTTCGCAGAATTCACAGCAGTGATGCTTAAGTTCTGAAAGAGCAGTTCCCTGAGCTCCTTACCGCTCAACCTGGTGGTCAATAAAAATTGGGATACCGTTGCCAATGCTGGTTTGCTTCCGGTGGCAGTGCCGCTAGCACCAGGATTGACGTTCAGGTCCTGGTTTATCACCAGGTTGAAAGCAGCTCGGATGGCACGTTCATCGGCACTGCGATCCTGCACAAAATAGCTGACTTCCTCGGCAGATAACCCCAGAATATTACGCGCCTGGCGGTCGAGATCGGTTGTCAGACTGAACAGGTCCTGGATCTCTCCTTCTCGAACGTCGAGGTATCCCAAGAATTTCTTTAGACGCTCGTAATCAAAATTCAATGGCAGGTTGAGTGGATAAACCTGCGTTTTCAACAGTTCTAGGGCATCTTGCGTGGAGTTTGGGCCTTCTATCTTACGCCGTAAAATATCATTCACGATATCGAGATATGGTATTTGAGTAAACGTATTATCACCGTCGAGCAGGATATCTTTGATGTCCGAGCGTCGCGCATCAAGGTCAAATGGGTTGCCATCTCCTCCTGACCCATCATCTGGAGATTCAAAATAATCTTGAAGCAATTGGATAAGATCCGTCAGGTAAGCAGCGGGCGAGTAGACCGAGCGGGCTTCATCTCCTTTCTTGAAATTGAGATTACCAAAAAGCTCTTCATAGCTGGGTAGGTTTTTTTCGATAGTCGTCATGATTTAATTCTCCTCCCTGGATAATCTCTGTTCTGGTGAAATAAGTTTGTCTATGAAGCCCTCTATTGCCAACTTACCTTCTTTTCTGGCGTTCATAGTAGGTCACTGCGCACCTTAAGGGCGGATTCGTTCTGATTTATAGAACCACCTTGAACCTTCAAAATTGCTTCGGTATGGTTTGCAGTAAGCTTTTTGCGCACACTCAGGATGGACGAATTGTGGTTTAACGCAATTGGACACTGTTGGGAAACCCTCCTGGTCGAGCATTATTTGAGCATGTTTTCGCTCGGAAACACAGCCTGATAGAAGTACGAAAATAAGGTTTCCCAACAGTGTCCAATTCTTTTGCGAACCTGCAAATCGGTTGTCATTTTCGCTCCTATTTTGGTTGTGCAACCAGATCGCAGGTCACTTAAAATCCTTTCACTATTTTATCATAGATGGGATAAAAATACAACTGCCCAGGTGTCTTTTTGAGGTTGGCGCAAGTAGAATGAGTTTCAACCATTTTGCGTCAACTGATCAGCAGGGTCTTTGGTAACACATCCGTTGCCCGCCTGAAATGAGACGCTCCTAGTTCTCGATGAGCCTGAAGAATGTCTCTGCGTCCCGTTCTTGATGGACAAAGACAAGAGATGCCCAAGACTCTGATTGTACCTGCACACTAACAGCCGCCTGTTCTGTTAGAAGATAGCCACATCACTCATCCGTCCAACCCTGCCTGAAACAGTATCGCAGCCAATAGCCCATTAGCTGCGATATCTTGCCCTTTTGAGGCCAAAACGCTACACTATCCCCGCATACCAGGTGTATTTCAGAAACCCCAAAATTCCGCATTAGGTGCGATATGACATGAAGAGACCTGATTTTTTGGAAATGCCGACACTTGCCAGAGCATTTGAGCATTTTTTTGAAAGCACATCGTTTGCGCGTCGCACGCGTGAAAGCTATACTGATGATCTGGCGCCTCTGCTCACACAGTATGGCCAGGCGCCGGTCGCCGTGCTGACAACGGAGATCATCCAAGCGTATCTTGCCCGCCAGGAAATGCTCGCTCCAGCAACCTACAACCGACGGCTCGCGGCACTGCGCAGTTTCCTGGCATTCTTGCGCGCGCGGGGGTGGTGCATCGAGGATCTGCTCGCTGGGGTGGAGCGCAAGCCGGAGCGAGCACGAGTGGCTCGTGCGTTAGATGCCCAGCGGGTCGAGACCGTGCTGCGCCAGATCACTGATCCGCGTGATCGCGCGCTGTTCTGGTTAATCTATGATGGCGGGTTACGCTGCCAAGAAGCTCTGGCGATTGATATCGAAGATATTTCCTGGTCGGATCGCTCGATCGTCATTCATGGCAAAGGGAATCACCCGCGCGAGATGTTTTTCTCCCGTGCGGTTGGGACACTGCTCGATAAATACCTGCTCACTCGTGGATCTCCCAGGTCAGGCCCGCTCTTTGTCACGCATCGCAAGGCTCGGCTCCCCCGGCGCGCCGATCTCACACCCGATGGCTATGCCCGCCTCTCCTACCGTCAGGCGGATACCCTCTGGAAGAAATATACGCCTGGCTGGGATCTCCACCAACTTCGCCACACCGCCATCAGCGTCCGGGCTGCTCATGATTACACCGAGGTCGATCTCAAGCGCTTTAGTGGTCATACCTCCTTACGCAGCCTGGAACGCTACATCACTGACAATCGCGAAGCGGCCAAACGCAAAGCCCGCGAGTGGGAACGCCGCCAGGGCTAGAAAGGCCAGGAACCATGCCCCGCATTGATGAGACTGCCTATCGGCAGCTTAAAGCCGCGCCCACCGAGCAGGAACTCCGTGAGCTGTACACGCCGACCCTTGACGAACGCCACCTGGCCAGGCAGCACACCACCGGCCAGCCGGCGCTCGTCGCCTTCCTCGTGCTGCTCAAAACCTTTCAGCATCTGGGATACGCTGTCGCGCTCTCCTCGGTACCCATGGTCATCGTCTCGCATATCGCCAAGCAGATGGAGTGCCAGGTCACCGAACAAGATCTCATTACCTACGATCTCTCTGGCACCCGCCGTCGTCATCTCCAGGTCATTCGCTCTCACTTGCAGATTGTTGCCGAAGGCTCTGCCATGCGTGAGGCGATGGAACAGGCGATGCGCGAGGCGTGCGAGAGCAAGGATGAGGTGATCGATCTGATCAATATCGCCATCGAGCAGTTGATTCGCCAGCGCTTTGAACTGCCTGCCTTTTCGACGCTGGAGCGCACCGCCAAGCGCATTCGAGCGGAAGTCACCAGTGGATTGCATGCGCGGATTGTGGCAGCGCTCACGCCAGCGGAGCAGGAGGCCCTGGATCGCCTGTTTCTGGTCGATCCAGAGACAGGAGAGTCCACCTGGCAGGCGCTGAAAGTTGATCCGCAGAATCCGACCTTGAGCCACTTTGAAGCCTTGATGGGGTGCGCGAGCTGGCTGCTGGCCTTGCCGATTTCTACCGAGGCGCTCACCCCGGTGCCGGACGTAAAAATCCAACGCTTCGCCACGGAGGCTCTTTCCCTCGATGCCAATCGGATGAAAGATCTCCAGGTGCGCAAACGCGCCACCCTGGCGCTTAGTCTCCTGCGCGTGCAGCGCGCCCAGATCCTCGATGATGTCGCGGAAATGTTCTGTAAACGCCTGCTCAAGATCCAGCACCAGGGGCAAGAAGCCTTTGATCTCGCCCAGAAAGCGGCTCGCGAACGCGTCACCCGCCTGGTTGAGACGCTGCGCGATGTGACCCGCGCGTATGAAAAGGAAGGGACGATGGCCGAGCGCATGGAGGCGATTGACGCTGTGTATGGCGGCAACAGTGGACAAGTGCTCACGGACTGCGAGGCGCAGTTGGCCCTCCTGGCTAATACCTCGTTTCCTTTCCTGCGCACCTTTGTGCCCCGGCATCGAGCCAACCTGTTTCGCTTTCTCTCGACAGTCACGCTTCGCTCTCCTCACCAGAACAAGGCCATGGAGGAGACGATCCAGTTTTTACTGGCCAATGAACATCGTTCCGGCAAATACCTGCGCACGGCACGCGTCGAGCACCGCCGTGGGAAGCCCCCGCAGATCATTCCGCTGGTGGATCTCTCCTGGATGTCGGATACCTGGCGGCGCATCGTCACTGGAAAGACAGGACGCCAGCCGTTTCCTGAGCGTGTGGATCGCCAGCACTTTGAAGCCTGTGTGTTTACGCAGATCCTCTGGGACTTGAAAACCGGGGATCTGTATGTCGAGGGGAGTGACCGGTATGCCAACACGTGGGCGCAGGGCATCAGTTGGGACACCTATACAGCCAGCGTCGATGCCTATGGACAGATGCTGGGCTTCCCGGTGGACGGCCCTGGCTTTGTGGCGCATCTGAAAACCTGCCTCTCGACCATTGCGCACGAGACCGATCGGGCCTTTCCGCATGCCCGCGTCACCATTGAGCGTGGGGAACCGGTGATTCACAAGACGCCCCGCAGACAGCCCCCTGCTGGCCTCTCGCGGTTGGAAAAACTCCTGGCGCCGAAACTGAAAGATTCGCATCTGCTGGACCTGATGGCCGATGTGCAGCACTGGCTCAACTGGTGTGGGTGCTTTGGTCCGCTCTCTGGCTTTGAGACCAAGCTGGAGGATGCCATCCTGCGACAGATGCTCACGGTGTTCGCCTACGGGACCCACATGGGACCAGCGCAGATGGCCCGGTCTTTTACTGATCTGCATTTTCGGCAGCTCTCCTGGATTCACCATGAACACATGAGTGAAGAGAAGCTGGATGCCGCTATTACTCGCGTGATCAACGGCTATGCGCGCTTCGATCTCCCACGTCGGTGGGGCAGCGGCAAGCGGGCCTCCGCCAATGGCTTTGCCAAGTGGCTCGCGTTCGGCAACGGCGGGGTCATCCCCACAAACAACCGGCGGGAAATGCGCAAATATCTCAAGTATAATCACCTGTTGGCCAATATCGTCATTTTTGCCAATGTCGCACTCCTCACCGATGCCTTAAACGAGTTGGCAAGCGAAGGACACTGCATTGATCCGGAGGCAGTGGCCGCGCTCAGTCCCTACATGACCCAGCATCTGGTCCGCTTCGGTCTCTATCATATGAATCGGGCGCGCCGCCCCAAACCGCTGACCTACCAGGTGGCCTTTGATCCTGAAAGGGTCCAGGAGGAGAGAGAGGAGAAAAACGAAGCGATGGATGGAGCGTGACAAACGTAATGGACTCCCCCCAGCAAAATGGCCCATTTTTGTACGAATCCTTGCACTATCCCCTATTTGAAAAAGGTTTCGGACGTTTGCACGATCTGATCAATCAGTTGATGTTGCCTCAAAGCATCTCTAAAATTACTCGCTTCTGATGTCCCTTTTTTTCTGTCGCGTGCGTACGCGGCATAGAGATAGGCGACATCTTGCACGCTTGCGTCGAGGTGAGAACTCGCAAGTGATCGGTATTCAGCGGGTACCGGAAGCGGGGACAGGGACGACCCATCGCCGTTAACTCCTTCAATTGAGTTATCCTCCGCATTTTCAAAGGCACGCCGGTTCGTGACTCTTAGAACCCCTTCAGTGCCTGTAATGTCGATCTGAAGGCCAGTGCAATGCTGTTGACCACCTTCGATTTGCACTGAAAATAGGCCTCCGTCTTCCAGTGTACCAATGACCATTGCCTCATCCGGCCTGGTGGTGGGAATCTTCTGTTCCGTCTCCTCGATCGTGATGAGGGGAAACTGATTCTCAACGACCGCGGTCAGTTTTTTCGGGAAGCCAACGGATTGGAAAAGCATGTCCAGAAAGTGGCCCGCGTAGATGGCAAGAACGTGCGTGAAATTGGAGGCGTCGAAAGTCCACTCGTATCTTCCGGGCATGATCGCCGAGAAAGCATCCACGCTAACTGTCATGCGAGCGGATCGAATCTTCCCCACGTATCCCTGCTTTACCAAATCTCGCGTATAGCGAGCACTCGGCCCATGACGGCGTTGGAGGCCGACGATATGCCTCACTCCCTTTGCTTCGGCCAAAGACAGAAGTTCTTCTGAGTCGGAGGTCTTGGTCGAAAGTGGCCACTCGCTGTAGACATCTTTGCCTGCCGCGATCGCGGCTCTCACGAGCCGTGCGTGCTCGGGGCCGGGAGCTAAAATCACAACGAGATCGACGTCAGGGTGGGTGATGAGCGCCTGCTCGTCACCGAAAGCATGCAGAATGTTGAACGTTGCCGCGTACTCTTCGGCAAGATCTTTCTTGCGGCTCGATACCGCAACGATTTCGAACTCCTCTAAGGATTGCAGTGCGGGAATGTGCCCATATTTTGCCCAGCCACCCGCGCCGATAATACCCACTCGAATCTTTTCGTCTCTCATATCTTCTCCTTCAAACAAATCTCGTTCGCGCTAGGCCCGTGGCGCTGTCATTCTGAAACGAAGATCTTCGTTTCAGAATGACAGCAGCTTCGCTTTTGGCCGCGCCCCAGGGCCTCCATGATTGCCGCCCTTAAAACGGCAATGTCGATCTCCGCTGCGGCCAGGTGCGGGTTTTCGAGGAGGCGACCGGTGTTGCCGTATTTGGCGAGCCTTCGGCGGGGCGTCAAGCAGCCGCTCGGCCTCGGTCAAGCGGATGGATAGCATCCGACCGCGCTGTCGCTTGTTGCTGCCTGCCATGCCTACCGCCTCCTTTCGCGGGGTGTCGGGACGATCCCCGGCTGGTCGGGTTTCCAAGGGGGCAACCGCTGCCCCTTTGGGCGTGGTGTCGGGCGCGAAAGCCTGACGGCTGGGTTTCAAGGGTGCCAACGCCCCTTGATGGGTTCCACAGGGCAACGCCCTTGGCCTGGGGGTCCAC
>WNGG01003154.1_pt1 | contig 28504 bp, 28 predicted proteins | sample 5400661 | NCBI WGS metagenome assembly WNGG01 (sample SAMN13153372, study PRJNA577476) | soil metagenome | isolation source: 100 cm soil or saprolite under Garry oak tree replicate 1 | place: USA:California | collected 2016-06-15
CGATGTCCGGAGCCGCAAGTGCTCCCAGTAGGGCATCCGTGATGGCGTGAAGCAGAACGTCTCCATCGGAGTGGCCGCCCAGCCCCTTCGAGTGCGGGACCTCGATTCCCCCGATTTTCAGTGGAACTCCGCTTCTGAATTCGTGCGAGTCCCATCCGTAGCCGATTTTCATGAGGAAACCCACTCTGCTAAAGCTCCGTATTTTTTACCGATCGGCGTCATCCGTGTAAATCCGTGGCCGCTCCTACCGTTTTAGGAAAAACTCAGCCAGTTCCAAGTCGGCTGGTGTTGTGATCTTAATATTGCGCGGAGAACCCATGACCACGGCAACTGGGTGTCCAGAGCGTTCCACCAGCGATGCTTCGTCGGTTCCAGTGAAACCGTCGGCAGTGGCTTCATCAAATGCTTTCTTGAGCACGTTGTAGCGGAAACCCTGCGGAGTTTGCGCCATCACCACTCGTTCGCGTGGAATCGTGGATTTGATCAGCGCTCCTTCAGCGGTGCGTTCCACTTGCTTGACTGTGTCCATTGCGGGCACACCGGCGATAGCGGCACCATACTTTCTTGCCGCCGCAATTACCTCGTGAATCATCTCTTCGCTTACAAAAGGTCGCACCGCATCGTGGACTAAAACTATGTCATCTGCTGAAGCCGTCACCGAAGCCAGTGCATTGGCGACCGAGTGCTGCCGGTGCTCACCACCCTCCAGTAATACAGTCCTCTTTTTGAGGATCTCAGGTGATTTCCTCTCTAGGTGCTCATGAAAGGGAGCGATCTCGGCGTTGCGAAGTGCTACAAATATCTCGGTTATTTCGGGGCTCAGTGCGAACTTGCGAAGCGTGTGGATCAGCACCGGAGTCCCGTCCAACTCCACAAACTGCTTACTCGCGGCAGGTTTCTTGCCCTTGGCTGCAGCGGCGGAAACCATCCGCGTGCCCAGCCCTGCTGCCGGAATAATGACGATTACCTTCATGCGGGCGAACAGTATATACGAGTTGCCCGAGGCGAGTTCAAATCCGCGCGTGCAACCGGTATTCAGGATTACGCAACAAAACTACGCCACTCTCAATCCAAGCCGGCGCAGCGCCGCGCAGTGGGAGGTACCGTGAAGCACCCGCAATCCTTGCTTTCACTCGTCGGGTTTTGCCTGCTGACGGTCCTCGGCGCCGCACTCGCATTTGCCCTCATTGTCGCTGGCGGTTCGGTGGCCCTTGCCGGTCATCAGAATTCAGAAGAGGCCCAGAATGCGCCGCCTTTGGCCCCGGTTCCTTCAGGAGGCAGCACCTTCAACGGAATGATCACCGACTCCCATTGTGGCGCCCGTCACCTCAGAAACTCGCACCTAGCCTCGGCTGAATGTGCCCGAGCCTGTGTTCGAAAGGGAGCGAGCTACGTTCTGGTGGACGGCGAACACCGTTACATATTGACTGGCGGAGAAGACATCCTCGGCAGACTCGCCGGCGAGCGGGTGAATGTAACCGGCGCTCGTCAAGGCCAGACCATTCTGGTCAGTTCAGCCGCTCCGGTCTTCTGACGCGCCTAACTTTCACTCCCCGGGCTGCTCCACGACGACAACCTGCTTTTTGGGCTCCGCTATTGCCGTAGCGACATGGTTCGCCGCGCCTAGCACGGGCCTTACTTCGCCGCGCCGTTCGTCCCACTTACCGAAGATCATTTTCCCCGCAGTCGTCTGCAACACCGACGTGACCCAGACATCAATCGTTTTCCCAATCATCTTTCGCGCATTGTCCACCACGACCATGGTCCCGTCGTCGAGATAAGCTACGCCCTGGTTGTATTCTTTCCCTTCTTTCAGGATGAACACTCGCATGCTCTCGCCGGGGAGCACGATGGGCTTCAGCGCATTCGCCAGCTCATTGATGTTCAGGACCTGCACTCCCTGCAACTGAGCAACCTTATTCAGATTGAAGTCGTTGGTGATGATCTTGCCTTCATAAAGCTTGGCCAATTCAATCAGCTTCAAGTCCACTTCGCGGACGCTAGGGAAGTCGTCTTCCACGATCTGGATTTGGAGGGAAGGGACTTTCTGCAGTCGCTGGAGAATGTCGAGACCTCGCCGGCCACGGTTTCGCTTGAGGGAATCGGCAGAGTCTGCGACTAGCTGCAGTTCGCGCAAGACAAACTGCGGCGTGACTACAATGCCGTCCAGAAAACCGGTCTCGGCAATGTCGGCGATCCGGCCGTCGATAATGACGCTCGTATCCAGGATTTTGTAGCTTTTCTTAAGCTGCTTTTCGCCGCCGAAAATCCCACCTAGCGCAGCCAGGTTCAGCAAGTCTCCCTTATTCGCACCGACAATCAGTCCGACATACGCCATCAGCAGCATGACCATGATCTGGAGGAAGCTGCGAGTTGCGCCCTCGGGAAGGCTGTTGCGAATGACCAGCGCAAACAGGTATGCGCCGAAAATTCCCAGGATGCTACCGATGGCCGCGCCGATCAGCCGCTTCAAGCTCATCAGCCGCAAACGCCATTCGAAAACGACGATGGCGAGTCCGAGCAGCGCGCCCACAGTCGCGGCGTAATACTTGAGAGTCAGGCCGAAAGGACGAATGAGATAGCAGGTAATGGCTACGAAAATAATAAAAATAAAACGAATAAGAATTAAATCCACGAAACCTCCCCGGGGACAGCCGCTGAAAGCACGGTCGTCCCGCACCGGCCGCAAACAGCCATATCCAAACTAGCCGGTGTTTTTATTCGGAGCCACTGATAATAGAGATTAAATAGGCTCCGTGCCCCTGCTACGGCGAGGGCAACATCGTTATCGCAAAAGTATATACCTGCTTGTAAAGCTGCAAAGATAATCCTCCAGGACGGCGCTTTCCAGTGTGCTCTAATGCGAAGCACAAGCTAAGTCCCGTTGTTACACTCTTCCCATGAAGGCAGTCGTCATTACCCGCCTCGGCGGTCCTGAGGTCTTGGAGATTCGCGACGTTCCTGAGCCTGCGCCAGGCGCAGGTGAAGAACTGGTACGAGTCGAGGCCGTCGGTGTCAACTTCGCCGACACAATGGCTGCGCAAGGCGGCTATCCCGGCACACCGAAACCTCCTCTGGTCGCCGGCCGCGAGTTTTGCGGAACTCGGGCCAGTGACGGCGAGCGCGTGATGGGCTACACGCAATGGGGAGCTTTCGCCGAAGTCGTCGCCGCTCGCTCGGCCCTACTCTGGCCGGTGCCCGCAGGCTGGAGTGCAGTGGAAGGCGCAGCGCTCCCGGTCAATTTCTTCACCGCATACTTCGCCTATTGGAAAGGAGGCTTGCTTAGTGAATCAAAGGGTGCGCGTGTGCTGATCCATGCTGTCGCTGGTGGAGTCGGCACGGCAGCAGTGCAGATCGGGAGACTACTCGGCGTCGAGATGTACGGCACTTCGTCCTCTGATGAGAAGCTCGATCGCATGAAGCAAGTCGGCTTGCAGTACGCGATTAATTACAAGAATCAGGATTACGAGCGAGCCGTAAGAGACCTGACTCACGGCGAAGGCGTTGACGTTGTTTTTGAAATGCTAGGTGGCGAGCACACGGCCAAGAGCGTCCGCTGCCTACGGGATTTTGGACGTGTCATCGTCTATGGCGCCGCTACCGGACATAGGGGACAGCTCGACGTTGGAACTCTCTATGCGAAGGGGGCCAGCGTTCATGGACTTTGGCTGACGTATCTTTCCGCCAAACGCGAGCTGATGCAGCAGGCATGGAACCAGCTTTCTGAATGGGCGTCGCAAGGCCATTTGCGGCCAGTGGTCGGCGATGTCCTACCGATGGAGAAGGCCGTAGACGCGTACCAGCTATTGCTGGATAGGAAGAATTTCGGGAAAGTCGTGTTGAAGATTTGATCTTGTGTGGCGTGGGCGCCCTCGCCCGCGAGGCTTGGCTCTTCTTTCGCTCTTTCAGGGCCTGCCATGTTTTCGCTTTCAACCCAGGGCTTGCGCCCCGGACTGCATTCTCTGCGCACTTCGCGGCTCACTACTCAGGATTCTTGCCTTCCTTCGAACTCTCCCACCAGTTCCAGATGCTTTTGCCTCGCCGCTTCCACCAGTGCCCGGAAAAGTGCCTGCGAGTTCTCATCATCCTCAAACGACCGCTCGGGGTGCCACTGCACCGCCACCACAAAATGATCGGGCGATGTTCCCTCCAAAGCTTCAATGATTCCGTCTTCCGGGCAGCGCGCCACGACCTTCAGGCCGTCGCCAATCACATCGGCGGACTGGTGATGGCTGGAATTGACGGGAACGGGAAGGGCACGACTTACAGTCGTGCCGTAAATCGGCATGGTCAGAGAGTCGGCACGGCTGGAAGCCGTGCCCTTCCCAAAACCTCTCGTGGACGAATCTTCTGATGATCGTAAAATCTCCGCCAACTTTGATCCCGGCTCGATCTCCACCTCATGCGCCACCGCAACTTTGCGCCCGGCTTCATGATTCACCGCCGACTCGATGTGCTGAACCAGTGTCCCCGAACGATACACATTCAGTATCTGCAACCCATAGCAAATCCCCAGAACCGGCTTGCGCATGTTGTACGCATCCTGCAGGAGCAACTCGTCCACAGTGTCGCGTTTGGGATCGGCGGCTTCAGTCTTCGGATGCCGCACAGCCCCAAATTTCGCCGGGTCTACATCAGCTTTGCTCCCCGGCAGCAGGACCGCATCAGAGCGCTCGATCAGTTTCATCACTTCTGCCGGAGAGCGATCCAGAGGGATTCGCACCGGCTCGCCACCTGACAGCTCAACCGCGCGCTCATATTGTGGAATGGCGCGTTCCGCGTATTCGGGATCGGCGCCGTGGGGAAGCGGAATTGCGATCCGAGGCTTCATCTGAGTTCAGCTCGCTCGCCCGATCTGATCTTCGATCCGATTCAGGGCCCTGGCTTGCCGATAGTGCCGCACTTCCATGAAACTCGCCGAGACCAACACAATCGCAGCCACCATGGCCGCGGCTGGTAGCGCCACATGTCTGTATGCGAACGTCATATCCGGATGGACTCTACGTAATTTCGCCGCCAGCACCGTCCCACCAATTCCGAGCAGCAAACTGACCGCGAACGAGAGCAGCGTGACAGTGAATGTCACCAGCAGCACCCGGACGGGAATCAGGTACCAGCGCGGCGGCCGCCCGGGAGTTTCTACCGAAGCCATTATTAATAACCTACATTAATAACCTACACCAAGTGAGCTCGTGTAGGGGTAGGTGCCCTCACCTGCCCAACCACAGACGACGGGTCTTGATTTGATGAGATCAGCACCGACCACGGCGTCCGGACGTGGGCAGGTGAGGGCACCTGCCCCCCTACACGACGCGCTTCCAACTCACCGTGCGCTAGAATAGCCAGGATGTCCCAAGCTGCTCAGGCAATTACACGTCCCCCAGCGGAGGTAGTGCGGGAAACCCCGTCTCTCAGGCTCCCAACGGGATCTGCTACGCCGTCTCCGGGGACATGAGCATTCCGGGCACAGATGTGGAACGCATGGTGTCGGCTGTTCCTAAATCCATCGCGGCGGCCCTGGAGCGCAAGGCCTACTACTTCGTCCCGCTCACGGTGAATCAGGGAGACCAGACCGTCATCGCCGACCGTTACGATGTTGCGCTCAGCGACAGCGCGGTTTGCCACCGCAACCTGGAGCTGGGTGGTTCGCAGTGCGTGTTCATCTCCACCCGTCTGATGGACGACAAGTTTTCCATCGCCTTCGAGTTTTATATCAACGTGGGACACGCCTTCGTCGAACGCGCCGGGGTCTCCCGCGAATTTGCCGACCTGGTCTGGAAGCAGGCGGAATCCCGCGTCCGTGGCGAGACCTCCCTCGATGCCTGGGAGTCGCGCAAACTCTCCACCGCCCCCGGCCCTGACGCCGAAAAGCACAAGAACGACTACTTCGCCGCCGCCTTCTCTGACTCGATCTCCATCTATCTCTTGTCGCTGTTTCTCGAGGTTGATTATCAGGACCTGCGCGAGCGCGATTATCCCCTGCTGGCTCCCGCCGCATTGGCCGAGCGCCTGCGCAAAATCGCTGAGCTGTTCCCGCCGAATCCTGGGTTTGAGTTTGCGGTGTACTACAGACGGCGCCCGTAGCTGGAAAATGTTTTGGCGAGTCCACTAGCGCTGCTTCTGAGCGGCGGCCACAGCAATGGGTCCAAAACGAGAAATTACGAATACGTGACCGTTTGTTGACTTCTCGGCATCTGACTTGGTGTAATTTAGTCCCCTTGTAATAAGAAATATTTCGCGGAGCTTGAATATGCGCCATCTCTTGTCCTTCTCCCTGTTTGTGGTTGCGACGTTTTCTCTCACCGGCAGCACCGTTGCCAAGCCTCAAAATCAAACGCCACCGGCACCGCAGAGCGTCCAAGTCATCGAAGTTACCGCCAAAAAGTACGAGTTCAATCCATCCCCGATCCGGGTCAAGCAAGGCGCGAAAGTCCAGCTCAAGATCACTGCCACCGACCACACGCATGGTTTTAAAGTCAGTCCATACCCGGAGGGAGCCGAGGCTACGCGAAATGCAGGCCTTGTTTTCTCGTCTCCCCAGGATTGCCTTAGGATTGAGAAAGGCCAGACTGCAACCATTGAGTTTGTAGCGCAAACACCTGGAACTTATCGGGTTAAATGCTGTGTCCGCTGCGGATGGAGTCACCGGTCAATGAAGGGCGAATTAATTGTTGAGCCCTAGTGAGGAATCGTGCTGGAGAGCGGCTGCTGTTTGTCGACTGATTACCCCAACTTCTTCGCCACCAACTCATTCGCTAACTGGGGATTCGCCTGTCCCTTGGACAACTTCATCACCTGGCCGACGAAGAACCCGATCACCGTTTTCTTTCCCGCCCGATACTGTTCGACTTGCTTGGGATTCGCTGCCAACACTTCGTCAATGATCTTTTCCAGGGCTGAGGTGTCGCGCGACTGCTCGGGGCGACCTTCTTCTTCATAGACGGCAGGAAAGTCCTTGCCGCGCTCGAAGCAAAGGTCGTAGAGTTCTTTCAGCATCTTGCCGGAGATGGCACCCGATTCGACCAGGTCCGCTGATTCGGCAACCCCCTTCATCGTGATTGGCGACTGCTCAATCTCAAGTCCGTGCGCCTTTAGCCTTCCCATCAGTTCGCTCTGCACCAGATTCGCCACGCGCTTGGGGTTTTTCGCCGCCTTCGCCGCCGCCTCGAACTGATCGGCCAGTGCCTTCGTCAGCGTGAGAACATGCGCGTCCTGCGCAGTGATACCGTAATCCGTCATCATACGTTTGCGGCGAGCTTCTGGAAGCTCTGGCAGCCTACGCCGGATTTCCGCGCGCCATTTTTCGTCTACGACTAACGGTAGAAGATCCGGCTCAGGGAAGTAGCGATAGTCATGCGCCTGCTCTTTCGAGCGCATGCCGTAAGTCTTGCCTTCAACGGAGTTGTAGAGCCGCGTCTCCTGCGTAATTTTCCCGCCGGATTCGATCACCCCGATCTGGCGGTCAATTTCGTACTCCAGCGCCTCGCGAATGAAGCGGAAGGAATTGACGTTCTTGACTTCAGTCTTGGTGCCGAACTTCCTTTCGCCGCGCGGGCGCACGCTGATGTTGGCATCGCAACGCAACGAGCCTTCCTCCATGTTGCAGTCGCTCACGCCGGTGTAGAGGATGATTTCCTTCAAGCGAGTCAGATACTCGTAAGCTTCCTCGGGTGTGGCGATGTCCGGCTCGCTCACGATTTCAATTAGCGGCACGCCGCTGCGGTTCAGGTCAATGGCGGTCGTGTCCGTCGCGCCTGCAAAGCCTTCATGCAGGCTCTTGCCGGCATCTTCCTCAAGATGAACACGGGTTATCCCAATCCTCTTAGTTTTAGGCGCGACGGGCGTCCCCGCCCGTCCTTCCCCAATCTCAATCTCGATGAATCCATGTTCAGCCAGCGGCTTATCGTACTGCGAAATCTGGTATCCCTTGGGCAGGTCGGGATAGAAATAATTCTTGCGGGCAAAGATTGAAGTCTCACGAATTTCGCAATTCAGCACCATCGCCGCCAACGTTGCAAACTCCACTGCCTTACGATTCAGCACCGGCAGCGCGCCAGGAAGCCCCAGGCACACTGGACACACATTCGTATTCGGCGGATCGCCAAAATGCGTCGAGCAGGAGCAAAAAATCTTGGTCGAAGTCAGGAGCTGGACGTGCACCTCCAGCCCGATTACCGGCTCGTACTTGGCGCGCGCTGCCACAGAACTGTCTACGGATGTCGCCATATTCAGAAGATTATAGCGGCAGTTGGTCAGAGCCGGAGCAGTCGGAACGGAGAAGAAACAACTTTGCTATTTGAGTCCAAGGTAGACGTCAACTTGCGCGTTCTGAGGGTCGCGCGCACGCTGATCGTAGATTTCGAAATCTGTCTTGTAGGCCCGCTTCAGCCTTCCGTCGTCCTCTAGTTTCCAGAGTTGCTGCCACGCTCCGGGCACAACCGTGGGCAGTGGACCCTGCTCGCTGGTAAGCACCGCGTATCGGCCGCCCGGCACGCGTTTTGATACCATTCCAGCCGGGGGCGCGGTCCCTTCTTTTACCATGGCCCCAATTACGTAGGCGTACTCACCATTGCGGTCGCTGGCGTAATCGGTGTAAAGGGCGTAGATATTTGCACCGGTTTTGCTAGGGATTTTGTCCAGGATGCCTTCCTGAAAGAATTTCTGCCACTGCACCGGAATGACGCCTGCGGCAGTGGCTTCTTTTGCGTTCGTGGTACGCGCCTCAATCCCGATAACCATAAATTCTGGCAAGTCTGCGCGAGTAATGGGGGTCTCCTGTTGGTCGTGCGTCGTTGGTCGTTGGTCCTTGGCCAAACCCGAGCTACCACAAAGGATATTGAGCGCAGTGAAAAAGAACAAAACGAATAGGCGGCTCAAGTTGCTCCTTGCGTCGAAATCATTGGCTTTTGCCAACAGCCAACGACCAACGACGGTTCTATTTGATTTCCATCACTTCTTTTTCCTTCGCTTTGCACATCTCTTCCATTTTCTTGATTTCGTTGTCGGTGAGCTTCTGAATCTCGTCCATGGCGCGCTTTTCTTCGTCTTCGGTGATCTTCTTGTCCTTCAGCGCTTTCTTGATGGCATCGTTGCCGTCGCGCCGGATATTACGGACGGCGGTGCGATGCTCCTCGAGAACTTTGTGCAGGTGCTTCACCATCTCCTTGCGGCGCTCTTCGGTTAAAGCCGGGATAGGAACGCGAATGATCTTCCCGTCATTCATGGGATTTAGTCCAAGCTCGGCCCCACGAATGGCTTTTTCAATCGCCCCCAACGTACTGGGATCGAACGGTTGCAATGTAATCAGCTGTGGCTCGGGAGCATGCACGGTGGACACCTGATTTAGCGGCATTTTCGAGCCGTAGAAATCAACCGTCACCGAATCCAACATTTGCACGGAAGCCCGCCCTGTACGCGTGGCGACCAGCGCCTTGCGGAAATCGTCAACTGCCTTGTCCATGCGGGTCTTCAGTTGCAAGTACGTATCTCTGAGTCCGGGAATCGCCGCCATTGTGGGTTGCGCCATGTTTGAGCTCCGTGAGAGTTTAGCCTTGAAACGCTGAATTATAAACTTAAGCGATATACAGGAGTTGTACGTTTTGACTCCTATTGACTAGCCTGCAGATTCCGATCGAGCGGGCGCAAAGTTCGCGCAGGCACCGGAGGGCTGCTAAACTACGTCAAATTGTGAGGTTACTGTGAAACGACTGATGCTTCTTTGCTGCGTCTTCGTAGTTTCCTCGTCGGCCAACTCTTCTGCGCAGGCGAAAAGCGCGACGTTCCGCACCAGTGACGGCGTTTCTTTGCATTACTTCGACGCTGGAGTAGGAGCGGCGATTGTGCTCGTGCCCGGATGGACAATGCCAGCCGACATTTTCGAGCCCCAGATCGACGGACTCTCAAAAAGATTTCGGGTCATTGCGCTTGACCCGCGCTCTCAGGGTGACTCGGAGAAGACGCCTGAAGGAAATTATCTGGAGCGTCATGCCCAGGACATCAAGGAATTTATCGAGCACCTTGGAGTTCAGGATGTGCTGTTGCTCGGCTGGTCGAACGGAGTACCGGACGTTCTGACGTTTGTGGACCAGAACGGCGCGGCAAATGCGCGGGGTGGTACTGGTGGATGGCTTCGTGAACGTCAGCGATCTGCAGATGCAAAAGGGCGTGAACAGCATGCTCAAGACATTCCAGGCCGACCGGTCTAAGTTTACCGACGGCTTTGTGCGCAGCATGTACGCCACCAAGCAGAAAGAGGAATATATTCAGCACGTTAAGGAAGAGTCGCAGAAGACCCCGACCAACACGGCTGTCGTCGAGATGTTCAACGTATTAAGCAAGGGCGATTTCACTGCCATTCTCGCAAAACTCGATAAGCCTGTCCTCTATATTTGCGAAGCGCAACTTGAATTCGAAGCCAAGATATTGCAAAAGAGCCTCCCAAACGCGCGCGTGGAGGTTTTCAAGAACGCAGGCCATGCGATATTCGTAGATGACGCGGAGCGGTTCAATAAAGTGCTAGCTGAATTTTCGGACTCCTTAATCGCGTCGAGCCACAAGACCAATAATTAAGAGAGACGGTGAAGGTCGAAAGAAATCAGTTGCCATGCAGCTATGGCAACTTATCTTATTCAAAAAACCTTTGGAATATTTCGAGTACCGTTCCTGGCAGATTCTCTCGCCTCGATTTCCCTTTGAATCCCAGATCGTGGCCGGCGCCTTCAACCGGCAGAAGCAGGTTCTTTGCAGGGATCAGCTTCCGCGCGGCTTCGATCTCGTCAATCGATCCGAAGGGATCGCGCGTGCCGTGCACGAACATCACAGGTACTTCGATCTTGGGCAGGTGCTGTGTGCGCGGTTGGTCGGGCCGACTGGGTGCGTGCAGAGGGTAAGACAGCAGAAGCAGGCCGTCCGCCAGTTTCGTCTCCTCAGCGACCAACTCCTCTGCGACCAGCATGCTTGCCTGGCGGCCGCCGTAGCTCTGTCCGCCAAGGAAAAGACGACCAGGGAAAAGCTTCCTCATCGCGGCCACCGCGTGCTTCAGCCCCTCGCGATCGCGAGCGGCATCCCCAGGTCTCGGCGGACCGAAATTGCGCTGCTGGCGAAATGGCAGATCGCAGCGCAGTACCGCGAAACCCGCACCAGCAAAGGCTTCCGCCATCGCGACAAGTACGCTAGATCCCGCGTTGCCGCCGGCACCGTGCGTGAGGATTAGGCTGTCACCTGAGGCGGATTCGGGGCGATGCAGGAATCCGCGAACCGGAGGATCGCAAGAAGCTTCGGAAAAGTGTTCGGCGGTCATCGGATAAGATTATCTAACACTCGATCCATTCCCGGGCCAAACGCCGAGGCCCGATTAAACTCACAGCTTGAGCCTGGTCAACGGAAGACGCTGGAAAGCGTCCGGAAGAAATCCGCTGGTGTGGCGACGTGCAGAGATGTCTGCCGGGCGACTACCTTCGTAAAGTGCCTGGTGTTATGGGTCAACAGCCAGTCGGGTTTGCTGGCCATGGCAGAAAGAAGCACGGGAACGTCTGACTCGTGCCGAATAAGGTGACGGCTTGATCGAACCAAAGCTATATCGGGATACGGAACAAGCTCAGGATCAGTCAGCTTGATCAGACGGTGGTAGTCCTCAATCAACTGTTCTGCATCGCGGGACGCCAGGCGTTCCGCGTGAACAAGCAGGTTCTCCTCGACCTCATCGCGGACCACCTCGGCCAGAACCCAGCTTGCAAACTTTGGCGGCACAGAGGGATAGGGTTGCTTTATCAAGTCCCCAGGGAGAAACGATGTCCCCGGTAAGTACATTTGAGTCCAGGAACAACCGGATTCTGCGCCGGGTGCTCACTTCCGCCGGATTCTCACTTCCGACGATGAATGCGAGTACGCCGCGCCGCGCGGAGAGTCCCTTACCGTAGCGGCGCGCGTAAACGCGGCCTCGGGTCTTTCCAAGCGTAACCAGGATCTCTTCCGGCTTTAGGCCAGCTGCCGTAAGCTTGGAGCTGACCCGCTGGCACAGTTCCTGAAACGTTCCTGTTCCGGGAGAAGCATCAAGCGATTCCCCAGACGCAAAACAACGAACGGCGCGCCAGCTTCCAACCCAAGGTCTTTGCGAAACTGCGTCGGAACTGTAAGCTGCCCCTTTTCGCCGATCCGGGTCATAGTAAGAAATTCGAGAGTTGGATTGGGTGTTGCCATGGTAGGAAAATCCTACCACCAATCCCCCGCCTTTCCGCAAGGTGCTGCTTTGGGAAGCCTTTGGTGTAACCCCGACCTGAGGAGACGTGAACGAACATTAACGTGCCAAGGAAATTCGCCTCAATCAAGCGCATCAACTACGTGCAGTCGCATGAAATTCGTTGATCCCGACGACATCTGCGTGCCGGCAACCACGCCGAGTACATCGCCCGGCTTGAGCCTTCCCGAGCGCAGCAGCTCCTGCTCTGCCGTGGTGAGCATATCTTCCGCGCTCAGTGCATGGTCGCGTCGCACTGGCTTGACGCCCCAAAACAGGTTCATTCGATTACAGACCGCAGGAACGTGACTGAACGCGTAAATGCGAGATTTCGGACGGAACTTCGAAATCATGCGGGCTGTGTTGCCACTCTCGGTAAACACGGCGATGGCTGCCATATGAAGATCTTCGGCGGCGTGTGCGATTGACTCACAGATCGTCTCTGAAATAGAAAGCCCGCGGTGCTCGCGGCGGCGGCGCGGCTGCATGAACTCTTCCATGTTGCTCTCGGCCTCGACGACGATCTTTGCCATCATACAAACCGCTTCGCGAGGATACCGTCCGCTCGCGGTTTCAGCGGAGAGCATGACAGCGTCTGTGCCATCGAAGATTGCATTGGCCACGTCGCTGGCTTCAGCGCGCGTTGGCCGCGGGTTTTCAATCATGGATTCCAGCATCTGGGTGGCGATGATTACCGGCTTGCGCCACTCCGCGGCTCGGCGGATGACGTGCTTCTGAATCACGGGGACCTTTTCGGGCGGCATCTCGACTCCGAGATCGCCGCGCGCCACCATCACTCCATCAGCGGCTTCGAGAATTTCTTCCAAATGGTCGAGCGCTTGCGGCTTTTCGAGTTTTGCGATGACTGGAACATCCTGCCGATGGGCGGCAATGATTTCCTTCACCGAACGAACGTCCGCGGCTGACCGCACGAACGACAGCGCGACCATGTCTACGCCGTGCTCCAGACCGAATTCCAGGTCTTTGCGGTCTTTCTCCGTAAGCGCTGGAATCGAGAGCGCTGCGCCTGGAAGATTGATGCCCTGGTGCTCGGCCAGCGTGCCCCCGTTGACGATCTGGCATTCGATGTCTTCGCCTTTGACATCAAGCACACGCAACTCAATCCTGCCGTCGGACAGCAGAACGCGTGATCCGGGCCTGACCTCCTGCGGAAGTCCTTTGAACGTGGTCGAAATCAATTCCGCTGTGCCTTCGACATCGCGAGCAGTAATCGTGACCTGCGAGCCAGCCTTCAGCATGACGGGCTGATGGCCCTTCAGAGCTCCGGTGCGAATCTTTGGGCCTTGCAGGTCTTGGAGTATGCAAATGTTGCGGCCTTCCTCGGCGGCAGCGCGGCGGAGGGTCTCAATGCTGCGTACATGGTCCTGCGGCGATCCATGGGAGAAATTCAAGCGGGCAACATCCATCCCGGCTTGCATGAGCTCCTTTAGCGCTATCTCCGTGCCACAAGAAGGCCCGATAGTACAGATAATCTTCGCCCGGCGCGACTGCGTTTCGGGGGGACACTGAGACTGGGTTCCGGTGGGATTTTCGCTCATAGCATGATATTCGGGTTGGGATATTGTAACGGGTCAGAGCGGGAAAATCGTTGTCGGTCTTCGGTTGTTGGGATTGGGTGAATTAACCTCTGTGTTCCTCTGTGCCTCTGTGGTTAAAAGCTCTGAAAACCAGGGCACAGAGGAACACTGAGGTTTTAGCCGGAAGCCGACGGCAAACGATCGACGCCGATTTACTTGGAGTTCCCCACGCCGATCAATTCATTGCCCAACACGGAGCGCGGGAAAAGGATGGCATTGAACTCCGCCCCAATCAGAATCACCAGCGAAATCAGGTACATCCACACCAGCAATGCGATGGCCGCGCCCAGCGATCCGTAGATCACGCTGTAGTCGGCATAATGCTGCAGGTAAAAGCCGAACATCATCGTCATGATGAACCAGAGCCCCGTGGCCAGAATCGCGCCGGGGAGCACGTTATGCCAGGGCTGCGTCCGTGGCACCGCATTGTGATAGACGAGTGCGATGACTGCCACGCTGGTCAGGATCGCGATCAGCCAACGGATAAACATCCACATGAGATAGACATACGGGCTGAATTCGTGCCCGATATGAAAAAGGATGCGGGTTTCGATCCGATTTCCAAAGGCCACCAGAATGGTGGCACAGCTGAGCGGAATGCCGGCGAGAATGACCAGAGATAAAGCCACCAGCCTCTCCTTGACCAGGCCCCAGATCTTCGGCAGCTCGTAGGACCGCCTGAAACCCTCCATCCAGGAAATCATTACGCCCGAAGCCAGCCAAAGCGTGAGCAGCCCAGTGGTAAACAGCAAGCCAAACGAGCGCCCGGAGCTGCCCCGGAGATAAGCCTGAGCGGTCGTGGTCCCGGCGGGGAGAATCTTGGTGAGAGCGTCTGAAATTTCCCGCGAAAAAGCCTGGGTATTCCTGCGTGCTGCGAGCACCGATCCCAGCACCAGCAGTGTCGGGAAGAATGTAAGAATGGACGAATAAGCGGACGCTTTGGCAATGGCAAATGCGTCATGCTGAAACGCCCGCCAGACCGCCTTCCGCAGCAGGTTGAGAAAACGGAATATCAATGGTGCCAGAGTAGTGGTACCCGGCTGTTCAAGCAAGTGAAGAGTCGGCCCAGGTTCCTCAGGCTGCATCTGTTGTGGGTCGGCGTGCATGAATTAAAAGGAGAGTTTGTTACTTTCTTCCTCTGTGATCTCTGTGCCCTCTGTGGTTAAGAGTGCACAGAGATCACAGAAAAGAAACAAAAAGGGCAGCACTGAAGCTGCCCTTCTTTGAACAAATTACTCCGCTGTGAGTTCCTCGGTCTCGCCTTCGGTACGCATGAGTTCGAGCGCGCGCTCGGCCTCCTCGTACGCTTGCGAGACTTCCTCTTGCACCTTGGCGGCAGCCTCTTCCATTTCTGGCGAGAGGCGCACGTTGCGGTAGTACTCCATGCCGGTGCCGGCAGGGATGAGGCGTCCCACGATGACGTTTTCCTTCAGTCCACGCAGGTGGTCCACTGCTCCCTGTATGGAAGCTTCGGTGAGCACGCGCGTGGTCTCCTGGAATGACGCCGCCGAGATGAACGAGTCGGTCGAGAGCGACGCCTTGGTGATGCCGAGCAACAGCGGCCTGCCAGTTGCGGGCTTGCCTCCTTCGCGGATGACGCGCTCGTTCTCCTCGCGGAAGCGGAACTTATCGAGCTGCTGCTCCAGCAGGAATTGCGTGTCGCCCACGTCCTCGATCTTCACCCAGCGCATCATCTGACGGACGATGACCTCAATGTGCTTGTCCGAGATGTTGACGCCCTGCAGGCGATAGACTTCCTGGATCTCGTTCACCAGATACGACTGCAGCTCTTTCTCTCCCAGCACTGCCAGGATGTCGTGCGGATTCAGCGGCCCGTCCATCAGCGGTTCGCCCGCCTTCACGCGCTCGCCCTCCTGCACGTTGATGTGAACACCACGCGGGACAGAGTATTCCTTCTCAGTCCCGTTGTCGGCCAGGACGTACAGTTTGCGCTGACCTTTTGCGACTTCGCCGAACTTGACCGTGCCATCGATTTCGCTGATGACCGCGGTCTCGTGCGGCTTGCGGGCCTCGAACAGCTCAACCACGCGCGGCAGACCACCAGTGATGTCTTTGGTCTTGGTGGTTTCGCGCGGGATCTTCGCCAGCACGTCGCCGGGATGGGCAGTGTCGCCTTCGGTCACCATCAGGTGAGCGCGGGACGGCATCAAGTAGCGCTTGCTGCTCTTGCCTTTGATGACAATTGCCGGCTGCCGTTTCTCATCCGGAGAATCACCCACGACGTGACGCGACAAACCGGTGACTTCGTCCACTTCTTCGTGCAGCGTGAGGCCTTCCTGCAGGTCTTTGAACTGCACCGTGCCGCCAATTTCGGTGAGGATGGCAAAGGTGTATGGGTCCCACTCGACCATGACTTGCCCGAGCTGGACGGGATCGCCTTCGTTGACCTTCAACTTGGCGCCGTACACCACCGAATAGCGCTCGCGCTCGCGGCCTTTTTCGTCCACCACGGCGATCGAACCCTGGCGATTCATGACCACCAAGTCTCCGGATTTCGACTTAACCGTTTGCAGGCCGACGAAACGCACCGTCCCGTTAGTCTTGGCATCGAGCCGGGACTGCTCAGAGACCCGCGACGCCGTACCACCGATGTGGAAGGTACGCATGGTGAGCTGCGTTCCCGGCTCACCGATCGACTGTGCCGCGATCACACCGGTGGCTTCGCCCAACTCGACCAAACGTCCTGATGCCAGGTTGCGTCCATAACACATGACGCAAACCCCGCGCCTGGACTCACAAGTGAGCACGGAACGTATTTTCACCCGCTCGATGCCCGCAGCCTGGATGGAGCCAGCGAGGTCTTCGGTGATCTCGTGGTTGATATCCACGATGATGTTGCCGTCGTAGTCTTTGATTTTTTCAAGCGACACACGGCCCACGATCCGGTCGCGCAATGGCTCGATAATTTCACCAGCCTCAACGATTCCAGCGACGTAGATGCCGTCGACGGTGCCGCAATCGTATTCGCTGATGATGACATCCTGAGCCACGTCCACCAGGCGGCGAGTCAGATAGCCGGAGTCGGCGGTCTTGAGCGCCGTGTCGGCCAATCCTTTACGTGCGCCGTGGGTCGAGATGAAGTACTGCAACACGGTCAACCCCTCGCGGAAATTGGCGGTGATCGGAGTTTCGATAATTTCGCCAGAAGGCTTCGCCATCAGTCCGCGCATTCCGGAGAGTTGGCGAATCTGCTGTTTCGATCCGCGGGCGCCGGAGTCAGCCATGATGTAGATTGGGTTGATTTCGCCTTCCTTGTCGCGCTGCTGCATCTCGCCGAACATCTCGTCTGCGACCTTTTCGGTGATCGCTGACCAGATTTCGATGACTTTGTTATAGCGCTCGCCGTTGGTGATGGCTCCGTCCAGATACTGCTGCTGCACGGCGACAACCTGCTTTTCGGCGTCGCGCACCAGCACGCGCTTGTTGTCGGGAATGATCATGTCGTCAATCCCAATCGACAAACCTGCGCGGGTGGCGAACCGGAAGCCCAGTTCTTTCACCTCGTCGAGCATCTTGACCGTCATTTCGAGGCCGTACTTCAGGTAGCAGAAGCTAACCAGCTGCCCGATTCCCTTCTTCTTGAGAAGACCGTTGATATACGGCATTCCTTCGGGAAGGTGATCGTTCAGGATTGCGCGGCCGACAGTGGTGTTTAAAAACGCACGGTTGTAGCTGACTGGCTCGGTATGAACAATGTCCTGATCGTCGTATGCGGTGGAGAGGTCGATCACCTCGCCGGTGTAACGCAGGCGGATCGGAGTAAGCGTCTCGATCTCCCCTGCGTGGAGGGCCAGCAGCACTTCCTCGATATTCGCGAACGCTCGGCCTTCGCCCTTAGCACCAGGCTTGCCCTTAGTCAGGTAATAGAGACCAAGAACCATGTCCTGCGTGGGCACGGTGATTGGCTGGCCAGAGGCAGGAGACAGGATGTTGTGTGAAGACAGCATCAGCACACTGGCTTCAACCTGCGCTTCCGGTGAAAGCGGGATGTGCACCGCCATCTGGTCACCGTCAAAGTCGGCGTTGAAGGCCGTGCAGACCAACGGATGGATCTTGATGGCCTTGCCTTCGACCAGGACTGGTTCAAACGCCTGAATGCCCAAACGGTGCAGGGTTGGGGCGCGGTTCAGGAGCACCGGATGGTCTTTAATGACCTCTTCCAGAATGTCCCAGACAATGGAATCCTGCTGCTCAACCATTTCTTTCGCTTGCTTGATGGTGGTGCAGTGTCCGGTCTGCTCAAGGCGGTGATAGATGAAGGGCTTGAAAAGTTCTAACGCCATCTTCTTCGGCAGGCCGCACTGGTGCAGCTTCAGCTCTGGACCGACCACAATTACCGAGCGGCCCGAGTAGTCCACGCGTTTGCCAAGCAGGTTCTGACGGAAGCGGCCCTGCTTGCCTTTCAGCGTATCGGAGAGCGACTTCAGCGGGCGGTTATTCGCGCCACGCAGCACACGTCCGCGGCGTCCGTTATCAAACAGCGCGTCCACCGCTTCCTGCAGCATGCGCTTTTCATTCCGTACGATCACTTCCGGCGCGTGCAGGTCCATCAGCTTCTTCAACCGGTTGTTGCGGTTGATGACGCGGCGATATAGGTCGTTCAAGTCGGATGTCGCGAAGCGTCCGCCATCCAGAGGAACCAGGGGACGCAGCTCCGGCGGAATTACCGGGATCACGTCGAGAATCATCCAGTTCGGCTTGTTGCCACTTTTGCGAAACGCCTCGACAACCTTCAGCCGCTTGGTGTGCTTCAGCTTCTTTTGCAGCGAACTACCGGCGCGTCGCCAGGTTCGACGACAACATACGCTTCGAAATACAGAATTGCTTCAAGATCGCGCAGCGAAATATCGAGCAAGTGTCCGATACGGCTGGGCAATCCTTTGAAGAACCATACGTGCGAGCAGGGCGATGCCAGCTCAATGTGCCCCAGACGCTCGCGACGGACTTTCGAAAGCGTGACCTCTACGCCGCACTTATCGCAGATTACTCCGCGATGCTTCATGCGCTTGTACTTGCCGCAGAGACACTCCCAGTCAGTGACCGGGCCGAAGATGCGGGCGCAGAACAGGCCATCACGCTCCGGCTTGAAAGTGCGATAGTTGATGGTTTCCGGCTTGGTTACTTCACCGTGCGACCAGCTCCGGATTTTTTCCGGAGAGGCCAGGCTGATACGAATCGCATCGAAATCGGCAATCGGGTTTGCAAGATCAAATGGGCTCGAACGGAACAAGGGCTCCTCCACTTCCTGCTCTCAAAGCAGCGGCCAGTTACCTGTGGCCGATTGCCAGTTTTTCGTTTCGCTATGGCCGAGAGCGCAGACCCGCGAAACTGTATCCAAAATCTTGTTTTCGTAGAGACGCAGCGAGCTGCGTCTCTACCTATTCACTACTAATCTGCGTCCATCACAACCCCGCCGCTGCGGGCTTTCGATCCACGCTCAAGGGTGGCCACGCGCTCGGGGTACCCATCCCCGCGTCCATCACCGCGCGACGGCCCTGCACTCATTGCAGGTTTCTTGTCTCCGGTTTTGATCAGCTCGACGTCGAGACAGAGCGACTGCAACTCGCGGATGAGCACGTTAAACGATTCCGGCACGCCCGGCTCCATGGCAGCTTCGCCTTTGACGATGGCCTCGTAAATCTTGGTGCGGCCATAAACGTCGTCGGACTTCGCCGTCAACAGTTCCTGCAAGATGAACGCTGCACCGTAAGCTTCCAGCGCCCAGACTTCCATTTCGCCAAAGCGCTGTCCGCCGAACTGCGCCTTTCCGCCCAATGGCTGTTGGGTGATAAGCGAGTACGGTCCGATGGAACGCGCGTGGATTTTGTCGTCCACCAGATGTGACAGCTTCAGCATGTAGATGTATCCGACGGTGACCGGCAGTTCGAAACGCTCACCCGTCATACCGTCGTACAGCGAGGTCTTGCCCGACTCCGGCAGACCTGCGCTCTTCAGCAAGGCCTTTATCTCGTGCTCACGGGAGCCGTCAAACACCGGTGACCCGGTGAACACGCCTCGGGTGAGGGTTTCGGCGACAGCGGCTAGCTCGTCCTCAGGAACGTCGGCGATTTCCTGCTCCAGGGTTGTCCCTTTGAACAGCGCTTTCAATTCACGCCGAATGCTCTCCTCGCGGGAGTTCTCGACCAGGAGTTGCTTGATCTTCTTGCCAAGCTCGTGGCCAGCCCAGCCCAGGTGGGTTTCCAGGATCTGGCCCACATTCATACGACTGGGAACGCCAAGCGGATTGAGCACGATTTCAACCGGAGTGCCGTCGGGAAGATACGGCATGTCTTCGTCGGGAAGAATCCGCGCGATCACACCCTTGTTGCCGTGACGGCCGGCCATCTTGTCGCCCACGCTCAGCTTGCGCTTCATGGCAACATAGACTTTCACCAGCTTGATCACGCCTGGAGGCAGTTCGTCTCCTTTGGTGAGCTTTTCTTTCCTCTCGTTGACGATTTTCTTAAGCACGTCGATCTGACGCGAGGTCATCTCTTCGATTTCGTCGATCTGCTCATTCACTCGCGGGTCTTTGTCGGCATACTTGATCCGCTTCAGGTTCCGCGTGGAAATGCGCTCGATGGTGTCGCGATCGAGAATCGCGCCCTTAGTGAGCAAACGCTTGTTGGTGCGCTCATCGTGCAGGTCGGCCTGCACTTCCTTGTTGCCAAGGGTGTTATCGAGACGCTTCAACCGCTCGTCGGTAAGAATCCGAATCTCGTCGGAAAGGTTCTTTTCCAGCTTTGCGATCTGAGTTCCTTCGATTGCCTTGGCGCGTTCGTCTTTTTCCTGGCCCTTGCGGGAAAAGATTTTTACATCGACGATCACGCCTTCAATTCCCGGCGGGCAGTAGAGCGAGGCATCGCGAACGTCACCGGCCTTTTCACCGAAGATAGCGCGCAACAACTTTTCTTCCGGTGTAAGCTGGGTCTCGCCCTTGGGTGTTACTTTGCCTACCAGAATGTCGCCCTGCTTGATGGTTGCGCCGATGCGGATCACCCCAGCTTCGTCCAGATTACGCAGCATGGACTCGCTCACGTTGGGGATATCGCGCGTGACTTCCTCAGGCCCCAGCTTAGTGTCGCGGGATTCGATCTCGAACTCCTCGATGTGGACCGAGGTGTAGTAGTCCTCTTTCACCAGCTTCTCGGAGACGAGGATCGCGTCCTCGAAGTTGTAGCCGCGCCACGGCATGAATGCGACCAGCACGTTCCTGCCCAGCGCCAGCTCGCCATGGTCTGTACACGGCCCGTCGGCAATCACCTGGCCTTTGACGACTTGTTGCCCCTTCAGCACCACCGGCTTCTGGTTGATACAGGTGTTCTGGTTCGAGCGCTTGAATTTTGTGAGCTGGTAGATATCGCTGCCCACCTCGCGAGAGAGCTGTCCGGGGTGGTGCTCGCCTTCGACGCGCACGATGATGCGCTCGGAATCCACCGAGTCGATCACCCCGTTGCGGCGGGCGAGAACGACTGCGCCCGAATCCCGCGCCGTGACGCCTTCCATTCCAGTTCCGACAATAGGAGCTTCAGCGCGTAGCAGCGGCACGGACTGACGCTGCATGTTTGCGCCCATCAGAGCTCGATTGGCGTCGTCGTGCTCAAGGAAAGGTACAAGCGAAGCGGCCACGGAAACCAGCTGTTTGGGGCTGACGTCGACGTAGTCCACTTCTGACTGACCAACGAGAACAAAGTTGCCAGCCTTGCGGGCATTGACGAGGTCGCCGACAATACGGCCCTTGTCGTCCAGTTCAACGTTGGCCTGTGCGATGACGTGACGGTCTTCTTCCCATGCGGAGAGATAAAACGAAAACGGCTCAAGCTCGGCCGGACGCTTGCGGCGTTCCTTTAGCTCCGCATTCACCTTCTCGGCCTCATGCTTCTCTAGGTGGTCTCCAGCCTTGTAACTGCTTTCTCCCGCGTTCACCACGGTCACATAGTCGAGCACGCGACCGTTCTTCACTCGGCGATAGGGCGACTCGATGAAACCGTAATCATTGATGCGGGCATAGCAGCTCAATGACGAAATCAGTCCAATGTTTGGACCTTCCGGCGTTTCGATTGGGCAGATACGGCCATAGTGGGTCGGATGAACGTCGCGGACTTCGAATCCCGCGCGTTCACGCGATAGACCGCCCGGCCCGAGAGCGGAAAGACGCCGCTTGTGGGTGATTTCCGAAAGCGGGTTGGTCTGGTCCATGAACTGTGAAAGCTGCGACGACCCGAAGAATTCGCGCACCGCCGCCATCACAGGTTTCGCGTTCACCAGATCGTGCGGCATCGCGGTGGACATCTCCTGGTACACGCTCATCTTTTCCTTGATGGCGCGTTCCATGCGGACCAATCCAATGCGGAATTGGTTTTCCAGCAGTTCACCTACCGCTCGCACACGGCGATTGCCCAAGTGATCGATGTCGTCCACCGCGCCAATGCTCTTGCGCAGCTTCAGCAGATATCGAATCGTGCCGTAGAAGTCGTCGGGGTCGAGTGTCCGCTTGTCCAGGCTGGTGGCATCGCTGTTCTCAAACAGCTTGATGTTGAACTTCAGCCGGCCAACGCGCGAGAAGTCATACTTCCGCGGATCGAAGAACATGCCGTGGAACAAGGAAGTCGCGGTGTCGAGTGTCGGAGGATCACCCGGCCGCAACTTGCGGTAAATTTCGATCAGCGCTTCCTGCGGTGTTTTAACTGAGTCGCGCCTCAGAGTCTGACTGATGACCGTGCCCACATCGTCGCGCTCGGGGAAGAAGAGGTTCATCTCTACAACGCCGGAGTCGAGGACCTTGGATACTTTGTCAGCGGTCAGCTCGGTATTGGTTTCGAGTAGCACTTCGCCAGTCGTGGTATCAACGATGTCGGCGGCGGCCCACGCGCCTTCAAGATCGCTGATGTCGACTTCAATTTCGCTGATCTTCGCCTTTTGAATTTCCTTCAGGATCGCGGCATTGATCTTGCGTCCCGAGTGCGCGATTTCATCTCCGGACTTCGACTTGATGCTGTGCGCCAGTTTCATCCCGATAAGGTTGGTCGCCTTGTCGCTGCTGGGATCAAGCGTCCAGTAAAGCTTCTTGTCACGCACGACCAGCCGGTCGACGGTGTAGAACGTGCGCAGAATATCCTCGCCCGAGCGCAGACCAAGCGCGCGCAGGAAAATGGTTCCAAGGAATTTGCGTTTGCGATCGATGCGCACGTACAACACGTTCTTCTGGTCATATTCGAACTCGACCCAGGAACCGCGATAGGGAATGATCTTGCCCAAAAAGTAAGTGCGGTTATTGGCGCTCTCGAAGAACACGCCGGGTGAGCGGTGCAGCTGGCTGACAATCACGCGCTCGGTGCCGTTCACGATGAACGTTCCGTTCTGCGTCATCAGCGGAACATCGCCAAAGAAAACTTCCTGCTCTTTGATGTCGCGGATCGAACGGTTCCCGGTCTCTGCGTCCTTATCGAAGATTGTCAGACGCATGGTGACCTTGAGCGGCGCGGAGTAAGTCATGCCGCGCTCTTCGCACTCGGCCACGTCGTACTTCAACTGCAGGCCCACAGGATCGCCGCACTTGTTGCAGAAGTCCGGGGTGTTTGCGTTATACGTGCCGCACTTGTGGCAAAGCACATCGCCGGGATGAAACGGATCAGTGATGACCGTGGATCCGCAATTTTTGCAAGTGGTGCGCAGGTGATGCAGGCCCTTCAAGTGGCCGCACTTACACTCCCAGTTGCCGATGGCGTAATCCACAAATTCGAGCTGCGAGACGTTGCGGAAGTCGGTAATCGGAAACACCGACTGGAACACTGATTGAAGGCCGCCATCATCGCGCTCACTGGGCAAGCGGTCCATCTGCAGGAAACGTTCGTAGGAGCGCTTCTGGACTTCGATCAGGTTAGGAATCTGGATGGTTGCTGGAATCTTGGAAAAATCAAAACGTGTACGGAATCCGTTCTTTTTCGACATTCGGAATACTCCCAAACTCTTATGCGCAGCCTGGGGGCTGCGTCACAGCGGAAAACGTGGGCGAGAGAACAGCAGTTAGCGTTAGCAGTTGACACTTAGCATTTGGCGCTTTGGCTAGGTGCTAAACGCCAAGCGCAAAACGCGAATTTCTGAAGACACACAAATGCGCCCTCGGGGACAGCCCGTCCCTTAGGCGCCATTGGCAGCGCTTGGCCGATTGAATTTTGTCTTTTCCGCGCCAGTATGCCTGTTCCCGTCCCGCCGCCCGCGAGACAGTTCGCTAATCCGTGTTTAGCGGCCCCTCTCCGCTCCCCTGGGTCCAATTCGTGTGGAGGGCCGCAGTCACCTGGATGAAGTGGGAAGCGGTGCTGTTAGTGACAATAATAGCACTACTTTCCGAACTCCGCCAGTGGTGGTCTTAAAATTGCTAGCCGGACGCTTCTACAAAGCCTGATCTGGAGCGCCGGGCGTCCCCGCCCGGCTGCACGGGCGAGACGCCCGTGCCTCCAAAACCCATGATCCTACTTCACTTCTACGGTCGCGCCGGCTTCAGTGAACTTCTTCTTAATGGTCTCCGCCTCTTCTTTCGAGACGCCTTCCTTGACGGTCTTAGGCGCTCCGTCGACCAGATCCTTGGCTTCTTTCAAGCCTAGGCTGGTGACTTCGCGAACCGCCTTGATCACATTGATCTTGTTGGCGCCAACCGCAGTCAGCACCACTGCAAATTCCGTCTTTTCCTCAGCCGGTGCAGCTGCCGCGGCTCCGGCTCCGCCGCCAGCCATGACCACGGGGGCCGCAGCCGCCGCGGAAACGCCGAGCCGCTCTTCGAGCTTCTTCACGAGTTGCGCCGCATCGAGCAAAGACAGCCCAACTATTTGCTCTTCCAATTGCTGTATGTCCGTCATTTCAGTTCTCCAGTGTTTTTTGATTCTTTGTAGAAACGTAGCTTGCTACGTCTCCTTCTTTCGTTATCCGTAAGCCAAGTCTCCAGTGCGCTCTCGTCTTTCTGCCGCGCCAGAAAAAGCGGCGAATTCAAACTGCGCAACCCTTGACCACCGATAACCAAATCCTTTACGCCTTGACGAACATCTTATCGTCAAGCGCCTTGCGGATGTACCGCATCAGCGTGATCGCCTTGTGCTCGGCAAGCAGCGTCGCTGTTCCAAGGTCTTCCAGACTCACGGGGAATTTGTATCTCGTCGCGTCCACATTGACCTCGTAAAACGCATAACCCGCCCGGTAAAACGAGAAGCGTGCGACGTTGTCTCTAACAATATCTTTAATCGTCAACGTCCGCCTCAGACTCCAACGGGCGCGTCGCTTGCAAACTTCTGCTTCTCCACGCCCTGATTGATCACAACTGCCAGATCGCGTCCCACAGCGTTCATCGCTGTGACCAACCGCTGCGCCGGCGCATTGATAAGGAACAATAGCTTGGCGTAGATCTCGTCCTTCGAAGGCATGGTGGCCAACGATTCAATCTCTTTGATCGAGACCGCGCGTCCTTCGACCACGCCCGCTTTGAATGTGAACTCGGGATTGTCCTTGGCATACTTCGAAAGCGCCTTGGCAAGGGAAACCGGGTCCCCTTCGGTATAGGCGATCGAGGTGACGCCGGACAGTCCCTTGAGCACCTCTTCGGCTTTCGTGCCCTTGGCTGCGAGCTCTGCCAATGTGTTCTTCACGACCGTATACTTCGCGCCGGAACTTCGCAGCAGCTTGCGCAGCTCATAATCCTGCGCCACAGTCAGCTTGCTGTAAGTGGTCACGATGATGGTGGACACCTTCTCCAGGTCCTTGCCCAGCTTTTCTACGTGTTCAATCTTCTTTGCTCTGGTAACCGCCATATTCAATCCCTTCCAAGCTCGTGCGGGGCGGACATTCTTTCCGCCTTCCTCTATATTCCTGCTCTGCCTGCGATGCTCGGACAGGAATGTCCGAGCCACACAGCCTATGCTTTCGCCGCAGTCTCGATTGGGCTGGTGTCGAGCGCAATCCCTGGCCCCATCGTCGAACTCAGATACGCGGCCTTGACATACTTGCCTTTCGCAACTGACGGCTTTGCCTTAATGACGCTGGTGATCAGCACGGTCGCATTCTCCACCAGCTTCTCCGGTGGAAAGGAAATCTTGCCTACCGGCACGTGTACCAAGGCAGTCTTATCGGTGCGGAACTCAACCTTTCCGGCCTTCACTTCCTGCACCGCGCGGGCGACGTCGAAAGTCACGGTCCCAGTCTTCGGATTGGGCATTAGGCCCTTGGGGCCGAGAATTTTTCCCAGGCGGCCAACAGACTTCATCATGTCCGGCGTGGCCACCAGTGCATCAAAGTCGGTCCAGTTTTCTTTGCTGATTTTCTCGACCATGTCTTCGCCACCAACGAAATCCGCGCCCGCCTGCTCAGCTTCGCGGACCTTCTCGCCGGATGTGATCACCAAGACTTTCTTCGACTTGCCCAGGCCGTGCGGAAGCACAACCGTGCCTCGCACCATCTGATCAGCATGCTTGGGATCAACTCCCAGGCGCATGGTGATTTCGACCGTCTCGTCAAACTTGGCGAATTTTACCTTTTGCAAGAGCGGCACAGCGTCCCTCAGCGTATAAGGACGCGCTTCGACTGCCTTTCGTGCGTTGATTACATTTTTTCCCGCTTTTTTCATTTGTTTTCCTCGTCTCCCACCGCTGATCGTTGTTCCGGTCAGCCGTAGTATTTTCGACTTACAAATTCTTTAACCATGTGGCGCGGGCGCCTTCGCCCGCGAACCTCAGGGCCAAGGAGGCCCTACAGTTTCACGCTAGTTGCCCTTGCAAACCGTATCCTTCAGGCTGCACCATCGGAGCGGCATCTGCAATTTCAGAAAGCATTCTGATTTGCTTCTCCATCAAGCCGAGGTGATACTCGAACACGCGGAAGCTCTTTTCGTCCTTCACGGCTACCTCCTACGCGGTGCGTTTATCCAACCACATCAATCCCCATCGATCTCGCCGTTCCCCTCACGCTCTTGATCGCCGCATCCACCGATGCCGCATTCAGATCGGGCATCTTCTGTTTCGCGATGTCCTCGACCTGCTTCAGCGTGACCTTGCCAACCTTGTCTTTGTTGGGCGCCCCGGAGCCTTTGGCGATACCCGCAGCCCGCTTGAGCAGAATCGCGGCCGGAGGTGTTTTGGTGATGAAGGTAAATGAACGGTCGCTATACACAGTCACCACAACCGGGATGATCAGCCCTTCGAGTTCCTTCTGGCTGGTGCGCGCGTTGAACTGCTTGCAGAACTCCATGATGTTGATCTGCGCCTGACCAAGCGCCGGGCCCACCGGAGGCGCAGGCGTTGCTTTGCCGGCCGCGATCTGCAGCTTTACTGAACCTGTAGCTTTTTTTGCCATTGCTTATCCTTCAAAGTCCCTGTGCTGACTGCTTGTCGGGCAAGAGTGTCCGACCCACACGAGCTATCCTTGCTTCTCTACCTGCTTAAATTCCAACTCGACCGGAGTCGATCTTCCAAAAATTGTGACCATCACCTTCAAGGTCTCGCGATCCTCGTTGACCTCGTCCACCACTCCGGTGAAAGTTGCGAACGGTCCTTCCGTGATCCGCACCGTCTCGTTCTTTTCAAATTTGACCTTAAGCTTGGGTTTGTCCTTGGACTCGCCTGCCCGGTACACGATGTGCTGGACCTCTTCCTCAGAAAGCGGCGTCGGCTGCTGCCCGGTGCCGACAAAGCCGGTCACCCGCGGCGTTGCTTTCACCACATGCCAGACATGGTCATCCATGTCCATTTCGACCAGGACATACCCGGGATAGAACATGCGCTCCACGGTGTACTTCTTGCCTCCGCGAACTTCTGTGACTGTCTCGGTGGGAATCAGCACCCGGCCGATTTTGCTTTCCAGGCCAAACGCTCGTACCCGCGATTCCAGCGACTCTCGCACCTTGCGCTCGAATCCCGAATACGAGTGGATGATGTACCACTTCATGTTCGGATTGCGGGGCTGCTCGGCAACTGCCGCGCCCGGTTCTGGGGCCGGCCCTGGTTCGCCAGCCTCTAATGTTCCGTTCTTGTGCTCATCCTGCATAGTGTGAAACCAAAACCTTCCCTACTGAATAGCCTCTACTTCGCGAAGAAGTGGAAGAGATAGTCAACCCCTCTGCCAATCAAGTTATCGATGACGAAAAAATAAACGCCGAACAGAAATACAGTGATAAGCACTACGCTCGTTGTCGCCTGCACTTCTTTGCGCGACGGCGCCGTGACTTTCCGCATCTCGGTGCGAACGTCGTTGTAAAAAAACTTGATCCGCTCCGGCAAGGACTTGATGCGTCCGCCAAAGCTGGCGTCATCGGCTGCGGCTGCGATTGTCTTCGCCATTCTCTTCTCTCTCGCTTCCACTCCCATCACTGCACCCTAATTTCTTTTTGCCTTCTGCTCCTCAAAACTCTGGCAGGGGCGGAGGGATTCGAACCCCCAAGTCCGGTTTTGGAGACCGGCAGTTTAACCGTTGAGCTTACGCCCCTGAATTTATTTGCGGATTGAAAGATTTTCGAATTGTCGAATTGAAGATCCGTTCAATTCGTCCATCCGTAAATCCGACAATTCGCAAATTACTTAACCTCTTTATGCGGCGTATGCTTACGGCACCGGTTGCAGAACTTTTTCAGCTCCAGCCGGTCCGGTGTCGTCTTACGGTTCTTTGTCTTCGA
>WNGG01001268.1_pt1 | contig 28500 bp, 28 predicted proteins | sample 5400661 | NCBI WGS metagenome assembly WNGG01 (sample SAMN13153372, study PRJNA577476) | soil metagenome | isolation source: 100 cm soil or saprolite under Garry oak tree replicate 1 | place: USA:California | collected 2016-06-15
GAGCGCGGTCGAACTCCGATGGCACGGCGGGATGGTTGGGATGGCTGTGGTAGATGCCGATCAGGTCCAGGCCTTTCGTCCGTGCGTCGTCATCCACATGCAGCATCTCGAGCGGATCGACAATGTAACGGCTGGCTCGATCTTCCTTCGCGATGTTCTTCCCACGACGGGCTTCGATGACGCGTTTCGGTTCACCGACGTGGCCAAGCAGGAAGCCGCAACATTCCTCGGGGAAGGCTTCGATCGCATGCTCTTGGATCAATCCAATCGCGTCCTCCGGGAGCTGAATCATGGTTCCTGCCAATACCGCTCCCCCAAGTAGCGCTCTCCACCATCCGGGAACATGAGGACGACACATCCTCGTTCGATTCGTTCCGACAACCGGAGCCCGGCGTCGAACGCCGCACCGCTCGAGGTGCCGACCAGGAGACCCTCTTCTCGCGCGAGGCGCCGCACCGCCCGCTGCGCATCCTCCGTGGCCACGGAGAGGATTTCGTCGGGGAGCTTGGGATCCCAGATGCCGGGCACATGAGAACTTTCAAGGTGCTTCACGCCCTCGATTCCATGGAAAGGGCCCTCCGGTTGGACGCCGATAAGGCGGACATCGGGATTCTTCCTCTTGAGGTACCGGCCTGCACCGACGAACGTCCCCGTCGTCCCCAAGCACGCGACGAAGTGCGTAATCGTCCGGCGCGTCTGCCGCCAGATCTCAGGGCCGGTCGACGTGAAATGGGCCCGCCAGTTCGCCTCGTTGTTGTACTGATCCAGGTACCAGTATTTCTCCGGGTCGTTGAAGACGATCTCCTTGGCCGCCTTCTGCGCTCCGTCTGTTCCGTCGGAAGCCGGAGTGAGGATCAGTTCTGCACCGTACGCCTCCATCATCCTCCGACGATCCGACGAGATGTTCGCCGGGACGCACAGCGTCGCCCTGTAGCCCTCCGAAGCGGCGAGCATGGCGATTGCAATCCCGGTGTTTCCCGATGTCGCATCGAGGAGCGTGCGGTCCTTGGTGAGACCGGCCTTCTGGGCGGCTCGGAGCATACCGAGGGCCGCGCGATCCTTCACGCTGCCGCCCGGATTGAGCCACTCCGCCTTCGCGAACAACCGGACTCCGGGTGCCACATGGGCCGCGATACGGTCCAGCGACAATAACGGCGTGCGTCCGATCAGGTCGGCGACGCGGGTGGCCTCGGGCCTTTTTCCGTCCGCGTGCATGAAGTCCGTAGGCCTCAGGCCCGGTCCGTCTTCTTATCTCCGAGGGCGAGCCTCAGGACGTGGTGGGAGAGAAGGGCACATTTCAGACGGACGACGCTCAGGGGAATTCCGAGTTTCTTCAATAAGGCGTCTTGGTTCAACGCCTCGACGTCGGCCCTGGGAAGTCCTTTCAACATGGTCGTGAGAATCGAGGCGCTCGCCTGACTGATCGCGCAGCCTTGGCCCTCGAACCGGACCTCCGAGACCTGGTGGGAACCGTCGAGGTTCAGATGAAGGATCACTTCGTCACCGCAGAGCGGGTTCGAGTCCCTCGCGTTCAGGGTCGCGTCCGGAAGCGGACCCTTGTTCCTCGGATGTTTGTAATGATCCAGGATCTGGTCCTGGTACAGGTCGTACGTCGCGGGCATCAGGCGAAGACCTCTTGGACCCGCTTGATTCCCGCGACGAGTGCGTCGACGTCCTCGAGGTCGTTGTAGACGTAGAAGGAGGCGCGCGCGGTGGCGGGCAAATCGAACCGTTCCATCAAGGGCTGGGCGCAGTGGTGTCCGGAACGGACGCAAATCCCTTCCACGTCGAGGATCGAAGCAACGTCGTGTGGATGGGCGTTGTCGATCGTGAACGCCAAGACCCCGGCCTTCTTCTTCACATCCCTTGGACCGTACGTCTTTACGCCTTTGAGCCGCTCGAACTTCTCGAGCGCGTATTGAGTGACCTCCATTTCGTGGGCGCGGACCGCATCCATGCCCAGCTTCGTCAGATAGTCGACCGCGACGCCGAGGCCGATGGCGCCGGCGATGTTGGGCGTCCCGCCTTCGAAGCGGTAGGGCACGTCGTTCCACGAGGCCCGGCCGAGATGGACCTCCCGGATCATCTCGCCACCCCCGAGGAGGGGCTCCGTCGCCTCCAGCGCCTCCGGCTTGCCGTACAGGACGCCGATACCGGTGGGCCCGAGCATCTTGTGTCCGCTGAACGCGAGGAAGTCCACGTCGAGGTCTTGCACGTCGATCGGCATGTGGGGTGCCGCCTGGGCCGCGTCGACGACGCAGACGGCTCCGACCTCGTGGGCCCGCTTCGCGATCTCCTTTACGGGGTTGATCGTGCCGAGGACGTTCGAACAGAGGGCCACGGTGACGATCTTCGTCCGCTTCGTGAGGAGATCGTCATACTGCTCCATCCGCAACGTCCCCTCGTCGGTCACATCCACGTACTTCAGGACGGCCCCTTTGTGATCCTTCACGAAATGCCAAGGAACGTGGTTCGAATGGTGCTCCATGACTGTGCCGACGATCTCGTCCCCCGGTTGGAGCTTCCCCTTCAAGCCGTATCCGTAGGCCACGACGTTGAGGGACTCTGTCGTGGATTTCGTGAACACGATTTCGTTCGGAGACTTGGCTCGGATGAAGGCCGCGATCTTTTCGCGCGCCCCTTCGTACTCGCGGGTGGCCTCCTCTCCCAGTTCATAAATGGCCCGATGGACGTTCGCGTTGTATCGCGCGTAGAAATCCGACGTCGCGTCGATGACCTGCTTTGGCTTCTGCGAGGTCGCGGCGCTGTCGAGGTAGACGAGCCGGCGGTCATGGACCTTCCGCTGTAGGATTGGGAAATCGGCCTTGATCGCCGGGACGTTCAACAACACCTTGGCAGGCTTCGCCATCCAGTCCCTTCGTACCATGACGAGCTGGCTACTTGAGACTTCTCGTGCGGCTCATCCAATGCCGCCCTCGAGCTCCAATTCGAGGAGGCGGTCGACCTCCACCGCGTACTCGACGGGGATGCGGCGCGTGGCTTCGGAGGCGATTCCCAAGACGACCATCCGGGTCGCTTCGTCCGCCGAGACGCCCCGGGAAGACATGTAGAACAGCATCTCCTCGCCCACCTTGCGCACCTTGCCCTCTTGGACGATCTCCGCGTCCGCCTCGTCCACTTCGATGGAGGGGCTCGTCTCCGCCCGAGAGTCCGCGTCGAGCATGAGCGACGACCAGGTGACCGACGAAGTGACCTCCGTCGCGCCAGTGGCCACGCGAATGCCGGATCGGAGGGTGGCGCGGCCACCCTTCTCAACAATCCCGTGGTTCGCGATGCGGGAGCGGGTACGGGGCGCCAAGTGGACCATCTCGGCCCCGACATCTTGGTGCTGGCCCTTGCCCGCGAAGGCGACGCCGACGAACTCCGCGGCGGCTCCGGGACCGACCAAGTTCGCCCGCGGAACCTTCCAGGTGCGCCGCGAGCCCAAGTTCACATCGATCCATTCTAGGTTCGCGCCCTCGTGGACCTGCGCACGCTTCGTGACGAGGTTGTCCACTTCCTTCGAGAAATTCTGGAGCGCGATGTAGCCGACGCGAGACCCCGGCATCGCGACCACCTCGATCGCCGAGAGATGCAATTGGTCGGGGGTGTAGACGGGCGCCGTGCAACCTTCGATGTAGGTGACCTCCGCCCCGCGATCGGCGACGATCACGTTGCGCTCGAACGGTTCGACCTTGGCATAGTCCTCGCGAATCTCGGCCTGGAGTGGGATGCCGACCGAGACGCCGGGCGGCACGTAGAGGAACGAGCCTTCGGTCCATAGGGCGGCGTTCAGGGCCGCGATCGGATCGTCGTCCGGCGGGATGACGGATGCCAGGTATGTTCGGAGAGAATCCGGGATCCGTGCGAGGGCTGTTGACAGTCCATAGAACCGGATGCCGCGAGACTCGAGATCGGCACGGACCGCACGATAGGCCTCATCGGACGCCTCGAGGGCTCCGAGGCCGGGCAGAACCGTTGAATCGGGAGAGGGGCCCTCGCTTGCAGGCGGTCCATCCAGCGGGACGATCGCCCTGAAATTGAACTCGCGCAAGAAGGCGGCCCACGCGGGAACGCCGTCGGACCGAACCATGTCGAGCCCGCGCAGTCGCTGGCGCAACATCCAATTGGGTTCGCCTCGTCCCGTCGAGAGCTGGCGAACCAAGTCCTCGGTGGGACCGAGGTTCATCGGGACCGGGCTTCCCGCCTTCTCCCGTCCGTCGGTCCGGGCGACGTCCAGGGTCGTCATCCTCACTCCAGCGACACGATCTCCTTCTTCGCCTGGATCGCTGCTTCGAGTGTGTGCCACGCCAGGCTCGCGCACTTCACGCGAACCGGGAATTCGCACACCCCGGAGAGGACCGCGAGCTTGCCCAGGGACCCCGTGTCGACCGGATCGCCGGGTCGGCCGGTGACCATCTTGCGGAATTTCTCGAACAACTCGTGCGCCTGCGCCTTCGACTTTCCCTTCACGGCATCCGTCATCAGGGAGGCCGAGGCCTTCGAAATCGCGCACCCCTGGCCGACGAAGGCGACGTCCGCGATCGTTCCGTCCGCGAGCCGCACGTAGACAGTCACGCGGTCTCCGCAGAGGGGATTGTGCCCCACCGCGGTCGCATCCGCGTCCACGATCTCGTGGAAATTCCTCGGCCTCTTGCTATGGTCGAGGATCGTCTCCTGGTAGAGCTCACGGAGATCGGGCGTCATGGCATCACGGTGCGGCGGCAGCTCCGACCCTGTCTATCCGGGGCGTGCTTCATAAGGTCTCTCCGACGTCGGCTCCTTTTGGCAACCGCGAGAGGATCAGTTGGTCGAGCTTGATCCGGACCGGGGCGACCTTCACCTGGTTCACGACGTCCGAAGCGAATGCGTACGTCAGGATGTGGCGGGCGTTTTCCTCGTCGATTCCGCGGGAGCGGAGGTAGAACACCGCGTTCTCGTCCAGTTGGCCGATCGTCGAGGCATGACTGCACTTCACGTCGTCCGCCAGGATCTCCAGTCCAGGCGTACTGTCGACGAACGCTTCCTTCGAAAGGAGGAGGTTCTTGTTCACCTGTCGGGCGACCGTCTTCTGGGCGTCCTTCCGGACGTAGATGTTCCCGTTGAACACGCCGCGCGACTTCCCTCCCAGGATGCCGCGATACAGCTCGAGGCTCGTGCACGCCGGGGCGGCGTGGTCGATTCGCGTGTAGTGGTCCGATTGCTGGGTCCCGGACGGCATGAAGAGCCCGTTGAGGCCCACGCTCCCCCCTTCTCCCCGGAAGAGCGTGTGGACGTAGTTCCTCACGAGGGCTCCCCCGAAGGACATCGAATGACAGGTCACCGAGGAATTGCGGTCCTGATCGACCGCCATCGTGGCGATGTGGAAGGCCGCTTCGGACTCGCGTTGGATCTTGTAGTGATCCAGGACGGAAGCCGGGGCCGAGACGACTTCCGTGACGGCGTTCGTGAACGTGACTTCCGGGGCCCACCCGGCGTAGGTCTCGATCACAGTCGCCTGGCTTCCCGCCCCGAGGCGGATCAGATTGCGTGGGTACGCGATCGTCGGCACGTCCCGAGCTGTCGAGACGAAGACCAAGTGGATCGGCTCGTCCACGACCGCATTCTTCGGCACGTCCACAAAGGCGCCGTCGACGAAGAAGGCCGTGTTCAACGCGACGAAAGGGTCGTCTTGGAATCGTGCCAGCCGAGCGAGAGATTTCTCGAGGGCCCTCGGTTCCTGCCGAAGCACTTCCGCGAGGGATGCAATCCGAACCCCTTCCGGAAGCGACCGAAGGTACGACAGGCGCGGCGCATACCGACCGTTCACGAACACCAACCGGCTCGTCTTCAAGATGCCGAAGGCGAAAGGTTCGAGTTTCTCTGCCACGACCCCATCGGGCCCGCCGGTGATGGCCGGTTTGAAGGGGACGCGAAGTAGGGGCGCGAGGTTCGTGAACTTCCATTCCTCGTGTCGCTGCGTGGGGAAACCGACCGCCTCGAACCGTTCGATCGCGGACCGGCGGATTCCACGAAGCCATGACGGATTAGGGAGGTCTGCCTCTGCGGACGCGAAATCCGCGACATACGTTTGCTTTGCGTCGAGCGCCACCGCCACGATGTCACCGCGCCTCACGCGCGAGCCGGCTGCGGCTTCGGCGCCTCCTCGACGATCCAGCCGTAGCCGTGCTTCTCCAGGTTCCGCGCCAGGTCCGCGTCGCCGCTCTTCACGATCCGCCCGTCCACGAGGACGTGGACGAAGTCGGGGATCACGTAGTCGAGGAGACGTTGGTAATGGGTCACGACGAGCATCGCTCGGTTCGGGCCGCGCATCGTGTTCACCCCATTTGCGACGAGGCGCAAGGCGTCGATGTCAAGCCCGGAATCCGTCTCGTCCAGGATGCAAAACTTCGGCTCGAGGACCGCCATCTGGAAGACTTCGTTTTTCTTTTTTTCGCCGCCGGAGAAGCCTTCGTTCAGGCCGCGCTTCATGAAGGTCTCGTCGAGGCCGAGGAGCTTCGCCTTATCCTGGACGAGGCCCATGAAATCCATCGCATCGATCTCCTCGAGCCCGCGGTACTTCCGAATCGCGTTCAGGGCCGCCTTGAGGAAATACGCGTTGCTCACGCCGGGGATCTCGACCGGGTATTGGAATGCCATGAAGACGCCTTCCCGGGCCCGGTCTTCCGGCTTCATCGCAAGCAGATCCTTCCCTTCGAACCGAACCGTGCCCCCCGTGACCTCGTAGGCCAAACGCCCGGCCAGGACTTGCGCGAGCGTCGTCTTGCCGCTCCCGTTCGGGCCCATGACCGCATGGACCTCCCCCGGTCCGATCGAGAGATCGATTCCCTTCAGGATCTCCTTTCCCGCAACCTTCACCTGCAGATTCTTGATCTCGAGCATCGTCGTGTCCTCCTGCCATCGGGGGGTTGTTCAGCCGACCGTTCCCTCAAGGTTCAGGCTCACGCTGATCAGTTTCTGGGCCTCCACCGCGAACTCCATCGGGAGCTTCAGGAAGACCTGCTTGCAGAAACCGTTCACAATCATGTTCGTGGCATCCTCCGGGGTGATGCCGCGGGTCTGGCAGTAGAAGAGCTGATCCTCGCCGATCTTCGACGTCGACGCCTCGTGCTCCATCTGGGCCGTCGGCTCCTGGACCTGGATGTCCGGGAAGGTGAAGGCGGCGCACGTGGACCCGATCAGGAGGGAGTCGCACTGGGAGTAGTTCCGGGCGTTTGTGGCGCCCTTGTGGATCTGGACGCGGCCGCGGTAGGTGTTCCGTCCGTAGCCCGAAGAGATTCCTTTCGAGATGATCGTGCTCCGGGTGTTCTTTCCGATGTGCAACATCTTCGTGCCCGTGTCGGCCTGCTGGTAGTTGTTCGCGAGCGCCACGGAGTAGAACTCACCCACGGAGTTGTCGCCCTGCAGGATGCAACTCGGGTACTTCCAGGTGATCGAGGAACCCGTCTCGACCTGGGTCCACGAGATCTTCGAGTTCACGCCGAGGCACTTCCCCCGCTTCGTGACGAAGTTGTAGATCCCGCCCTTCCCCTGCTTGTCGCCGGGGTACCAGTTCTGGATCGTGGAATACTTAATCTCCGCATCGTCGAGGGCGATCAGTTCGACGACCGCGGCGTGCAGCTGGTTGGTGTCCCGGATCGGCGCCGTGCACCCCTCGAGGTAACTCACATACGCGCCCGGGTCCGCGATGATCAGCGTGCGTTCGAACTGTCCTGTGTCCTGGGCGTTGATCCGGAAGTACGTGGACAACTCCATCGGGCATCGCACGCCCGGCGGCACGTAGGCGAACGAGCCGTCGCTGAAGACCGCGCTGTTCAGGGCCGCGAAGAAATTGTCGTTGAAGGGGACGACGGAGCCGAGGTACTTGCGCACGAGGTCGGGATGCTCGAGGACCGCCTCGGAGAAGGAGCAGAAGATGATGCCGAGTTCCGCGAGCTTGTCCTTGAACGTCGTCGCGACCGATACGCTGTCCAGCACCGCGTCGACCGCGACGCCGGCTAGGCGTTCCTGCTCCTGCAGCGGGATGCCGAGTTTCGCGTAGAGGGACCGGATCTCGGGATCGACATCCTCGAGGCTCTTCACTTCCTTCTTCGGCTTCGGGGCCGCGTAGTAGATGATGTCCTGATAATTGATCGGGGGATAGCGGACGTTCGACCAAGTGGGCTCCTTCATCGTGAGCCAGTGGCGATAGGCCCGGAGCCTCCAATCCGTCATCCATTCCGGCTCCTTCTTCTTGCGGGAGATGAGCCGGACGACGTCCTCGTTGAGACCCTTCGGAATCGTGTCCTCATCGAAGTCGGCGACGAAACCGTATTTGTACTCCTGCTTCGCCATCTGTTCCTGGAGTACGCTCTTCGAGACCATGCCACACACCCCCCCTTTCATGGGGAGGGAATGAGACACTATAACGTCGTTATATATATCTTTGGTCGCAAGTGGGTCGAACAACTTGATGGATGATTCGCTGACGAAACTCGCGGCGGAAGACTTAAGGCGCGGGCCCGCCTTCAAACGACTTGGAAACGCAATCGCCATGATCACTTCCCAGGAACTGCCGCTCGTCGTCACCGACAGCGCGGTACACCGGATCCGCGTCTTGCAACAGAAGGAGAGCCGGCCGGAAGCCTCCCTGCGGCTTCGAATCATCGCGGGCGGCTGCAGCGGCATGCAGTATCGGATGGACCTCGCCGACGCACCTCGGACGAACGACCTCGTCGTGGCGGCCCACGACGTCCGCGTGTTCGTCGATCCGAAGAGCATGACGTATCTCAAGGGCTCCAAGCTGGAATGGGAGGAGGACCTGTTCGGTGGTCAGTTCAAGATCACAAACCCGAACGCGAAGCACTCCTGTTCGTGCGGCTTGAGCTTCACGATTTGAGCCCGCCGCGGTCACAGCGCGTTCGCGAGCATTTCCGCGAGATCGACGATGCTCAGCGTCATGTTCCTCTTCGTGGCCACGTCCTCGAAATGCAGTTCCGCATGGGGGCACGTCGTCACGAGGCTCGGCGCGCCCGTGTCCTCCGCGGCGTCGAGGCGACGCTGGGCAACTGCGGCCGCCTGTTCCGGGAACACCGCGGGGAAGCCGCCGCCGGCGCCGGAGCAGAGGGCGTCTTCGTGGTGCGGGAGGATCTCGAGGACCTTGAGGTCCCGAATGAACTTCAACGCTTGCCGGGGCGGCTCAAAGACCTTCGAGACGCGGGACATGTGGCACGCATCATGGAACGCGACCTTCTGTGGGAGCGGTTTCGTGAACGCGATCCGCTTCTCGCGGATCAGCTTCTCGACGTAATGAGAGATGTGGAACACGCTGAACGGCGGGTTGCCTCCCCACGCCTTGTAGTCGCGCGCAAAGGCCCGATAGCATTCCGCGCACGCCGTCACGAGGACCTTCGCCCCGGTCTCCTCGACCGCCTGGACGTTGTGGGGCATCAGCTCCTTCTTCGTGACCTCCTGATATCCCATCCGCGCGAGAGGCGCTCCCGTGCACCATTCTTCGGCTCCGAGGATCCGGTACGGGACCTTCGCGGCGTTCAGGATCTTCACCATCGCGCGCGCGATTTGTTGTCTCTTGTAGCTCGCGGCACAGCCGACCCAGTAGAGGACCTCCGGATTGGGCGACTGGACCGCCTCCGGGAGGAGCCACGCGGTCCGCTGCTCCGCGGGTTCGCCGTACAGGTTGTGGGTCGCCCGCACGTTCTCCAGATACGGATGGAGCTCGGGCCGTTCGTAACCGGAGGACACCATCCACGCCTTCACGTCATCCCAAAGACGATCGAACGGGATATCGACCGGGCAGACCTCCTCGCAGGCCCCGCAGCCCGTGCACTCCCACGTGTTCCGCGCGAACTCTTCGCCGGGTTTCACATGGCGCCGGAGCAGGAGGTCCAGAGGCCCGCGCATCTCATACTGCCGGAGCGCGAAGATCCGACCGCGGGGCGACGCGCCCTCCCAGCCCGCTTCCTGATATGCGGGGCACACGGGGACACAGTAGCCGCACATCGTGCACGCATGGACATCCTCCTGAATAGAGGGCATCTTTGTGAGGCGAGGCACTCAAACCCACCTACCCAATCAGGTGCGCAGGTCCGCGAGCTGGCGATCGGCCTGGATGGCCTGCCCCTCGTCCTCCTTCGCGAGTTCCTCGAGAAGGGTCCGAGCGGCTCCGGCCGCCTGGGCGGCGGACGCGCGAAAGAGGACAGCCGAATGTCGATCGGTTTCCGACGCGATTTCCCAGGCCTTCGCCAAGGCAATCTCCTTCTCGAACGCATAGCGGGCGGCGCCGCAGCTGGGACACACGCTCGGCATCCTTTTCGTCTCAGCGACGAATCCGCATACGTAGCACTCGACCTTGGCGACCGCGTCGAGCGGATAGATGCCGGGCATCACCGCGGCGTGCGTCGCTTTCGTGCCCGCGATCGCCTCGAGCTTTGCGAGCTGGGTCTTCTTCCGGCGGCCCATCTCCTCGAAGGCGACTTTGACCCGCATCTCCGCCACGGCGGCGTTGGCCAGATCGTAGAAGGTCAGACCTTCCATGACGGCCCCGATCGCGCGCGCGAGGGCGTCCGACTCCCTCCCAACCTTCGAGGTCAAGGTACCCGGCCACCGCAGAATCCGATGGATTTCTGGATGCGGCCGAGAGGATATCAAGATTTGCCACTTGTGGCGAGGTCGCGCGACCGGCGGGCTCAGATGCCCCAGCCGAACTGCTTCTTCGCGGTCTCGGACATCATCTCGGGCGTCCAGGGTGGCTCCCAGACGATGTTCACGACCGCTTCCTTGACGCCTTGGAGCTGTTCGAGCTTTCGCTTCACGTCCTGGTGAATGTATGCCGAAGCGGGGCATCCGGGGGCGGTCAGGGTCATCTTGACATCGACCTTGCCTTCGTCCGGCTTGAGGTCGATGTTGTACACCAAGCCGAGGTCGTAGATGTTGATCGGGATCTCGGGGTCGTAGCACTTCCTCAGGACGCCAATCACTTCTTCCTTCGTGGCCATGGGGGTGCCTTCGACCAATCCTACGTGGGCCGCGGGATATTAACGTTCCGATTCCGACGAAAGCGGCTTGCGGCTCGCGAATCCACCGCCCAGGGTGTGCCACCATCCGATCCGGTCCTCGCCCCGTTGCCAGCACAGGTAGACGACCTCGTTCCCGATCCGCGCGGGGAAGTCGACGAGCCCGCGATGCAGGTCCTTCACCTCGCAGCCGAGCGCCAGGACCGCGTCAATGTCCGCTTGGACGGACCGATCCAGGTCGGATTGTTCTTGCAAGAGGTCCGCATACGACTCGCGGTCCTTTGCGGGAGCACCGCTCAGGCCTTCGCCGTAGTACGCTTCGGAGTCCTCGACAAGGTCCTTGAGTTCTCGCAACCGAGCGAGCTTCGGATCGAGGAGGAGGAAAATCTCTTCCAACTGAGGGAGGAGCGCGTTCGCCTCTCCTTCCGTGAAGAGGCGCAATGCCGCGTCCGGGTGAAGGCGCACGTCGGCCGGACTTCCCATGTTTCGATCCTCTTGCATCCATTGCCGCCGAGGGACTTGACCTTTGTCCTAGGTGAGTCCGTGGGCCGTGCGCACGGCATGAGCCGCCGCGACCATGTTCCGCAATTTGATCCTCGCCTCATCGACGCTGCGGGTCTTCAAGCCACAATCCGGGTCGATGAAGAGCTTCGAGGGCGAAAAAATCGTGAGGGCCTTCTCGATCCGCTCCCGGATCAAGGATTCCGGCTCGATCACATGGCTATGGACGTCGACGACGCCGAACGCGATCTCCTTCTCGAGCGGCTCCCGCTTGAAACGGTCCAGCAGGTCGAGGCCCGAATTCGACATCTCCAGATCGAGCTGGTCCACGGGGAGTTTGTTGAAGTAGTTGAAAATCTCGTTGTAGTTGCCATAGCAGGTGTGCAAGACCGTTTTCGCCTTCAGGCCCTTCGTCACGATGCCCACCGCCTCTACGAGGAGCGGAAGCTCATCGAACCGGGTCGAGAGGGCCGGTTCGTCGACTTGGACCACCTTGGCACCCGCGGCCTCGAGGGCGACCGCCTCGCCATGGAGCAGTTTCGCGAAGGCGAGGCAGGCATCCGCCCGCGAACCGTAGTATTCGTCGAACGACCAGTCCATCATCGTGTACGGTCCGGTGATCATGCCCTTCACCGGCCGTTTCGTCTGGGCCTGGGAGAACGTGAACCAATCCACACTGATCGGACCGCGTCGCCTCAGCTCATCGACGATGATGGGCTTCTTGTAATACCGGTTTCCGTACGACCGGACGAGGCCGGAGATCTCGGTCCCGTCGATGTTCTCCGCGAAGTATGTGGCCATGTCGCCCCGGTATTGCTCGCCGTCGACGAGGATGTCGATTCCGATCTCTTCCTGGAATCGGATCCATTCGGAGGTCGCTTTCTCCTCGAGCGTCCGCAAGCCGTCCGAGGAGAGCTCTCCCTTCGAGGCCTTCGTGCGGGCGCGCGTGAGGTACTCCGGTTTCGGGAAGGATCCGACGCTGGTCGTCAGGAGGGCGTTCAGGCACCCACCCCCACTTTCTGAGCGGCGGCCCGGAGGATCCGCAGCTTCTTTCGGGCCCGGTCTCGCGGAAGGAACTCGAGGCCGTTGGAGGGCGAAAGGTAGGAGGCCTTCAGGTCCACGGCCCCCTTCAGTTCCAGGGCCTTCTTCGCGATCGCGGCAGGATCCTCCTCCTTCGTGTTCCGCGCGTCAATCAGGCCAAGGACGAGAGGCTTCGTCGAGCCGTGCTTCGCGAGGACGGGCCAGGTGGCGGATCCTTGGACCAAGTCCAGGCCGAGGATGTCTGCGGGCGCGTCGCCGAGATCCTTGTAGATCGCTGCGACATCACCGAAGAATGTGAACAGAGTTAGCGTCGAACGCGCCTTGTGAGATCGAATCCGCTCGAGGGTTTCCGACACGAGGGTCAGGTCTTCCGGATGCCGGGTCAAGATCGGTTCATCGATCTGCACGTGCGAGGCACCCGCATGGACGAGCGATCCGACCTCTTCTCCGACCGCCGTCGCGAGATCGAGTGCGAGCGCCTTTTTCGATCGATAGTGCTTGTCGAGGGCGAGCGAGGCGAGGGTCACGGGTCCGGTCAGGACCGCTTTCACAGGAACCTTGGAGTTCGCTTGAGCAAACTTCCATTCGTCGGAGAGCACAGGCGCCTTCCAAGCGACCGCTCCGTAGACGACCGGTTGCCGATAGTACGTGTTCGTGTCGAAGTAGCGCACCAATCCGTTCGTCTCGATGGAAGCGAGTTTTCCCGCGAAATGGCTCTGGCTGTCATACCAGGAGACCTGCCCGTCCGTGACGAGATCGATGCCGATCTCGTTCTGCTCACGAAGGACCTCCCGGACCGTATCTCGCTCGATGGCCTGGAGCTCGGCCTCGCCGATTTCGCCTCGATCGAGCCGAGCGATTCCCCGTCGGAGGGCTTGCTCTTCGGAGGTCTCTCCGATCCGTGGGTAGGTCCCAACGACGGTCGTGTGCACCATACGACGATCCTCTTGCGATTCCAGACGCTCACCCATGTTGCGGATGGGATAAAAGCCTTGCAATTCCAATCGGAATACTGAAATGAATCGACCGAGACGTCACTTCTCAACCTGTTCCTCGAGGAGCTTGACTTCGCCCTGAAGGTTGATGTGGTAGAAGCCTTCCAGGTCTTTGTAACCGATCTCCTCCATGTGGAGACAGTCGACGGGACAGACGTCGACGCACTGCTGGCAACCGATGCACTTCGTGTAGTCGAATTCCGGGATCACAATCGGCTTTCCCTTTCGGTCGTTCGGACCGTCCAGCATGTCGATGCAACGGGTCGGACATTCCCGTTCGCATTTCTTGCAGCCGATGCACACGTCCGCTTCGAGAATCGGATGCTCTCCAATCCGATTGATCAGGACGATCTCCTTGTCCGAGTTCTCTTTCGGCATGCGGAGCTCGTCTGCGCGGTAGTAGAGGTCCTCCCGGGCGTAGTCCGCGAGCTCGAATTCCTGCGTGAAGTTCCAGGCGTCCGTGGGACAGTACTCCATGCAGTTCCCACAAAAGAGGCAATGCCCGATGTCCACCGCGGGCCGCCGGATCACCTTCTTCATCTCGTCCAGCTGCGCGCGGCTGGGGTGCAAGAACTCCGACGTGGGTTCGACCTCGTAGAACTCGAAGTAGATGCATTCGTTCGGACAGACCTTCGCGCACAGCTCGCAGCCGATGCACTTGAACCAGTCGATGCTGTGCTGACCCCGATACGCGAGCGGGAGCTCGACCTTCTGGTACGGATAGAGATGAGTGACTGGCTTTCTGCCTCCGGGGACGAGGCGGTTGATGCCGGGCATGGTCACGAGGGTCTGCTTGATCGTTGCGATGAGAGGGCGAACGGTCCCGCCGATCGTCCCGACCTTGCGGCGACGCGACTCAGCTTCGGACTTGGGGGACTTCATACGTGTACTCGCCCTTCTGCATGTCCATCAACTGACCCTCCCGCGCGCTGACAAGCCGGCCTTTTTTCGTGCGGACCCAGCCGCCCCGCTCCGCCTTGATCTTCGCGCTCAATTTCAGGAAGCCGTCGATCAGGGCCTCCGGCCGGACAGGGCATCCGGGGATGAAGATGTCCGTCGGAACGAATGTATACGAACCCTTCACGATGCTGTACGAGTCGTAATACGGTCCGCCGCAAATCGTGCACTCGCCCATCGCGATGACCCACTTCGGCTCCGCCATCTGCTCGTACAAGCGGCGGACGGCCGGTCGCAACTTCAACGAAATCGGGCCGTTCAATAGCAGCACGTCGCATTGCCGCGGGGAAGAGCGATAGATCACGCCGAAGCGTTCCACGTCGTACCGGGGATCCGAGGTCGCGGCCATCTCGATCGCGCAACACATGATGCCAAAGTGCAAGGGCCACGTGGAGTTTCGTTTCGCCCAGTTGAAGAACTCGCCGACGAGGCCGCCCTTGAGCGTATCGAGGAGGGCGCCCCCGGGACCCCGCTTCATGGGCGCGTCGATGTTCTCCTCGACCCACTTCACGAAGTCCTTCGAACGGAGGCCGACGATGTTCGACTGTTCCGCCCGCTGGATCATCGGCTCTGGACCTCCGTCCCGCACGCGGCGGGTCGCTCCTGGTCGACTCGAATATCGGGGTCGCTCTTAACCCTTCGTCCACGAATGTTCACGACCGTCTCGCCTCCGGGTTTCCGGCCGATTTCCCCGATGAAAAGTACTCCCCGGTCGGCTTAAAGGTTCGGCCCGTACGACTCACATCGGCGTTCGCGACTCGAGCCCGCCCCAGGAGGCCCACCACGGGGCATCGGAGAACAGGACGCCGGGATTCAAGAGGCCCTGCGGGTCGAGGGCCTTTTTCGTCGCACGCATCACCTCGTACACCTCCGGTCCCCACACTCGCGGGAGCGTCTCGGCACGCAGCCGGCCGATCCCGTGCTCGCCGGACGGAGCCCCATGGAAGCGGTCGAGCACCGCATCATCGAACTCCTCCCGCAAGGCGCGCATCCTCTCAAAATCGGCCGGGTCCGTCGGGTCGAACAACGGCCGGTAATGGGTGTTCCCGTCCCCGACGTGGCCGTAGATCCCGGCGACGGTCGAATGCCGTCGCGTGAGGCCCACGAGAAACTCGATGAATTCCGGGACCCTGTCCCGAGGGACGATCGGATCCTCCACGAAGCCCCATGCCTTGCGGGTTCCCGGACGCTGGATGATCGTCGGAAATACGGATCGGCGGAGTTTCCAGAGTGCGGCCTGAGCGCGCGGGTCCTCGGCGACCTCGGCGGGGCGACTCAGATGGTATCGTGCCGAGATCGGTCCGGCCACGTTGGTGATGATCGCTTCGAGATCCCCCTCGTCGAATTCGACGAGGAGCATGGCCGCGGCGCCGGAAGGTACGCCGTGGACCTCGCGGCCGATCAAGTCCAACGAAGCGCCGTCGATGGCCTCCATGGCACTCGGCTTGAGGGGGAGGAGGTCCGCGACGAGCGGGCCGAGTTCTCCGAAGCGGTCGAGATACAATAGTATGGTCACGCGCCGGAGAGGGATCGGGAGGACCCGGAGGGTGACCTCCGTCACGATCCCGAGCGTGCCTTCGCTGCCGACGAAGAGAGCGGCGAGGGGGAAGATGCCGCGGGAGAGCGAGTCCGCGATCGTCGCCAGGTGGTAGCCGCAGGAATGCTTCCGGATGGGACGGCGGCTCGACAAGATCGCGTTACGATGGACTTCAATCTCAGTACGAACGCGTTCCAAGGAGGGAACCTGCTTCGCGGCCTCCTTCCAATCCGGACCGTCGACGCGGAGGTCGCGAGCCACGAGCAAGGTCCCGTCGACGAGGGCCACGCGCAGGGAAAGGACGTGATCTTCCATCGGACCGTACTTCATGCTCCGATACCCAGATGCGTTGTGACCGACCATGCCGCCGATGCGACATAGGTCCTGACTCCCGGGATCGGGAGCGAACCGAACGCCTCGCTCCGCCAGATACGCATTCAGTTCGGCCAGGAGAATCCCGGGCTGGACCGTGACGCAAGGCTGCATCGGGTCGAATCCGATGATCCGGTTGAAGCGCGTCGTGTCCAGGACGACACCGGGGCCGATGGCCGCCCCGGAGAGCGAGGTCCCCGAGGCGCGTGGGGTGAGAGGGACCTGGAGGTCGCGGCAGACCCGCAGGACGGCCAGGACGTCCGCCTCGCTCGCGGCGAATGCCACGCCCCGCGGTTCTACCGCACACGGGCTCGCATCCGTCGAATAGGTGTGTCGACTGCCCTCGTCCGTCCGGACCTTGTTCGGTCCGAGTGCGGCTTCGAGCGCACGTCCAAGAGTCTCTTCTGCGGATGCCATTCGGTCGTTCTGCGAACCGCCGGGAGGCGTTTCCTTTTTTCGGAACGGCGGTCGGTCGCCCCGGGAACAACGTTTATCCCGCCCGTCGTCTTCGAAGGCTCCGTGCCGATCAACCAGGAACGCGTGCGAAAGCTGATGGAACACGGCCTGACGGAGTACCAGGCGCGCGTGTACCTCACCCTCCTGGATCTCGGGGCCGCGACCGCGACCCAGATCTCGCCCTTGTCGAAGGTCCCTCGGACGCGGATCTATGCGACGATGCAGCAGCTCCACCAGAAAGGCCTGGTGCAGATCCTACCGGAGACACCGCTGCGGTACGAGCCGGTCTCGTTCGACGCGTACCTCCGAGCCCTCGGCGACGACCTCCGATCGCGGGCGAAGCAGATCGACGCGGGCCTCGACCTGCTGGCGCGGGAATTCGCGGTCAACGCCCAGCGAGAGCCCGAATCCCACGGTCGGTTCGAAGCCATCTATGGCCGGAAGAACGTCCGAGAGCGCTTGCTCCGGATGTACGCGATCGCCTCGCGGGAAGTGATCGGGATCGGGACGACTCGGAGCCCGGGGCGGATCCTCGGGGCGTTTCGGCCGAGCCTCGTGGAGAAGGCCACCCAAGGGGTGCGATTGAAGTACGCCTTCCGCTTCACGCCGGAGAACCGCGACGACGTCCGCATGTTGCTGAAGCACGCGGAGGTCCGCCACATTGACTTCCTCATGCCGGTCTACATGCACAACGTCGATGGGAAGGAGTTCCTGATGAGCCACCCCATCCCGGACGACGACTCGCCCTACCGAGGCGATGACATCGCGATTTGGACGAACGATCCGGCGATCGCGGATGCGATGTCGGAAATGTCCGAGCGGATCTGGGAAATGGGGAAGCCCGCGGCGGACGTGCTCGAAGAACCGCGACCGGCCAAACGAGTGGCCCTCACGCGCCCTTGAACGTCATCCGCTGGATGAGCCGGGTCAAATCCGTCCGCGGTTCGCCGTTCGGGCCCGCAATCACCTGCAGGGCCGGCGGGTTGTCCATGTACGTGGGGACGCGTTGCATGATTCGTTCCTCGAACGTGGGGACGTGTTCGCTCTTGAAGAACACCCCGATCGGGATGCGATCCCCCCATTCGAGGGCCTTCTCCAGCGCCTGCGTCGCCTTCTTCTCGAGCTCGGACGGTTCGTGCACGACCGGGTCAAACCCTTCGTCCTCGAGCTTGTACACCCGCGGGAGCGGACGGCCGTTGTTCGTTTCCTTACGGTCCTCGCCCCCGTACCATTCCTTCGTGTTGATGTCGTTGTACGTCGGGCAAGGCTGCAGGACATCAAGGAACGCGTAGCCCTTGTGTTCGATCCCCTGCTTCAACAGCGAGACTAGGTGCTTGATGTCGTACGAATATCCGCGCCCGACCCACGTCGCGCCCGCGGCCAGGGCGAGCCAGATTGGATTGACTGCATCGTTGATATTCGGGTGCGCGAGGGACTTCGTCTGGACCCCGAGCTTGAGGGTCGGAGCGGCCTGTCCCTTCGTGAGGCCGTACACGCCGTTGTCATGGATCACGTACAACATGTCGAGGTTCCGTCGGCCGGCATTCACGAAATGACCGCCGCCGATCCCGAGACCGTCCCCGTCGCCGCTGAGGCAGAGCACCTTCAGCTGCGGGTTCGCCAGCTTCACGCCGGTCGCGTACGGGAGCGCCCGGCCGTGGAGCGTGTGCACGCCGTACGTCTTGACGTAGTGGATCGTCTTCGCGGAGCAGCCGATCCCCGAGACGATCGTCACGCGGTGCGGCTCCATCCGAAGTTCGGCGAGGGCCATCTGGATCGTCCGGAGGATCCCGAAGTCGCCGCAACCCGGACACCAATCGTTGTGGACCTCCGTCGCAAAGTCCGCCGGCTTCATGACCTGCTCAAGCGCCACGGGTCAGCACCGTCCTCTTCTCGGACTTGCCGCCGAGCACGGAACGAAGGGCGTCGTACAACTCCGTGTTCGACATCGGGCGGCCGTTGTACTTCAGGATGAAATGGGTCATCTCGATCCCCGTGTGTTCGCGGACGACGCCGGCCAGCTGGGCACCGAAGTTCATCTCGACGCCGATTCGTCGCTTCGCCTTCGCGAGGAACTTGCGGACGGCGTCGACGGGGAATGGGTTGATGAGCCGAAGGTGGAGGTAGCCGATCTTCGCGCCTTCCGCCCACAGGCGATCGAGCGCGTCGAGCAGGGCGCCCTTCGTCGAACCCCAGGAGACGATCACCGTGCCGGCGTCCTTCGGACCGAAGTATGTCATCTTCACGTCATCGGGGATCTCGCGGGAGGCCAGGTCCAACTTCGCGAACCGCTTCTCCATCATCGCGTTCCGCAGGCCGGGGTCCTCCGTGATGTGCCCCAACTCATCGTGTTCGTCCCCCGTGTTCCAGAAGATCGTCTCTTCTTGTCCGAGGAGCGCGCGAGGGGAGACGGGACCGTTCCCGAGGTCGAATCGCTTGTACGGATTCTCCTTCGAGTAGCCGTTGTTGCCGAAGGCCAGGGCCCCGCGCTCGATCCGAAGGTCGGAGAGGTCCGGCGGTGCGATCGTCGCGTAGCTATTCGCGAGGGCCTTGTCGACCAAGTGGATCACGGGCATCTGGTACCGTTCCGCGTAATTGAACGCGAGGAACCCGTCGCGGATGCATTCTTCGAAGTCACCGGACGCGAGGACGATCCGCGGGCTCTCGCCGTGACCGGCATGCAGGGCGAACCGCAGGTCGCCCTGTTCGTGCCGGGTCGGCATCCCCGTGCTCGGACCGGCCCGCTGGTAGAGCGTGATCACGAGTGGGACCTCATTGATCGAGGCCCATCCGATTCCCTCCATCATCAGGGAGAAACCGGGCCCCGACGTCGCGGTGGCGGACCGTGCTCCGGTCAGGGCGGCGCCGGTGGCCATGGTGACCGCGGCGATCTCATCCTCGGTCTGCACGACCAACATGGAAGCGCCCTTCTCCTTCCCGCCAGCCTCCGGGACGAAGCCATGTCCGTTCAGGTCGAGGATTTCGTTTTCCTCGAGGAACTCGCTCTCGTCCGAGGCCGGGGTGATCGGGTAGTACGTCTGGAACCGCATGCCGCCGTAGAGCTTCCCCAACGCGGTCGCCTGGCTGCCCGTGAGGAACAACCGAGGCTCCTTCCGGGCCAACGTCTCCAGGCGATACCGGAAATCCGGGACGAGGGATCGCGCGAGATCGTACGCCTTCTGCGCGCCCGCGGCGTTCATGTCGACGATCTTGGCCTTCGCCCGGAAGACTTCCTCGAGGGAGGCCCGCATCATGGCGAAATCGAACCCGAGCAGGCCGAAGGACGCGCCGACCGCGAGCATGTTCACGACCCGCGAGATCTTGCTCAGCTGGTCGATCTGGAACTCGTCGGCGATTTGGTCGAGGAGGTCCTTGAACGGAATCGGGACCAGGGCGACGCCCCGCTGCTTCGCGGCTGCGAGTAGGTCGCCGATCGTCTCGCCGACGCCGTGGGAGATGAGATACGTCTTGAGGTCGGCGGCCAGGCGCTTCTCGATCGTCGGGATGTCCGAGAGCCGCGTCTTGGCCAAGGCGGGATCGTAGACGATCGCCCCGTCATCCGTGACCGCGCGGGCGTGGCGGAACAACGTCTCCGCCTCGAACGTCGCGAGGACATTCACCGCGTCGATGTGCGACCGCACGAGGTTCGTGTGGGCACGGAGGGCGAAGTAGGAATGCTCGCCCATGATGTTCGAATAGAACTCCCGCTTGCCGAAGACGTTCAGGCCGCCGGCCGCACAGGCACGGGCGAACACGTTCGCGGAAGAGTCGACGCCGCTCCCCTGCGGCCCTCCGATGAGCCAGGAGAGATCGTTGACCTGAAGCGCGGGAGACATGGGACCCTCACGCGGACGCCCGAAGGCGCGGGCCTTCTTGGGGATTTAGCAATTCCCCCTGGATTCCGCCTCTGGATTCGGCCACACGAATGGGACGCAAGCGCACCTTATCAAACCTTTCCTCCCGGTTCTGCCGCACGCGAATTGGACGTGGACGAACTAGGGAGAGAGTTGGTTCCCCGTGCCAATCTTCGGCGCGCGACCGCGTGGCAGGATCAGCTGTTCCATGAACCCTTCCATGAATTGGAAGCGGTTGCGCAAGGTCACCTCGCTGACGCCGGCGATTTTCGCAATCGCCTTTTGCGGACGACGTTCCCCGGACGCCAAGGAGGCCAAGTAGATGGCCGCCGCGGCGGTCCCCGAGGGCGAGAGGGACATCGAGCTGTCGATCTTCTCCAGTTCCTTCAGGATCTTCTGGGATTCTGCCTCCACCGTGTTGCTCAGGCCGAGGCGGGAACAGAACCGGCTCACGTAGTCGGACGGCCGGGACGGCGGCACGCGAAGGGTGAGCGTCCGCAGGAGCGCACCGTACGCCTTGCCGATCGTCTTCTTTCGGACGCCGGTCACCTGTTGCAGCTCATCGAGCGTTCGAGGGACGCCGTCGATCCGGCACGCGGCGTACACGGCGGCGGCGACGATCGCCTCGATCGATCGTCCTCGGACGAGGCCCTTCTCCAACGCTTTCTTGCAGATGAAGCCAGCCTCGTCTTTGACGGGACGCGGGAGCCCCATCAGAGACGAGACGCGATCCAAGGATCGGATCGTCTCGGGGAGGCTCCGCTCACCGGGACGAGAGTGGCCCGAATGCCGCTGGAGCTTTCGCATGCGGTAGAATTTCTCTCGTTCCCGGAGTGGAATCGTGTTCCCGCGGGCGTCCTTGTTCGCGAGCGGGATGACCGTCGTCAGTCCGGAGGCACCGGCGACGTAGCTTCGGGGGGCGCCGGTCCGCGCCAGGCGATCATTCTCTTCCACGGAATAGGCGGCCCATTCGGGACCCTCGTCGATCGCACTCTCGCTGATCACAAGGCCGCAGGAGTCGCAGACAAGCTCACCGCGCGTGTAGTCACGCACGAGGTGCTCGCTGCTGCATTCGGGACAGACCCGGTCTTCTTCGACCACCGGATCCGCCGGCGTCGTGGTTGGCATGGGCTGCTTCCCTTGCCCGCGGTGGGTCTTCGGGTCCTCCAAATATAACGCGTTTATATTATACCTTGTCACTGTGCTCAGTGACAACTTGCTGGTAACCGTTTGGATAGGAGGGAAGGGAGACCCCCGGGACGAGACACGTCCTAATGCCCGGTGACGGACCCGTGGGCCACGGACCGACCGCTGGCCTGGCGACATCCGGGCGTTGGCCGAAGGGTTTCGCGCACGGCTGTCGGCCGAGCCCGAGTACGTACGCATCATTGACAAGCTTAATGCTCCCCCCGTTCTGTCCGAACACACCGGGCATGACCGACTACCGCGTCGAGAAGGACTTCCTGGGTGAACTGAAAGTCCCCAAAGACGCCTACTGGGGCGCCCAGACGCAACGGGCCATCGAAAACTTCCCGATCAGCGGGATCCGCTTCGGTCGGCGCTTCCTCTTTGCCCTCGGCCTGATCAAGATGGCGGCAGCCCAGACGAACATGGAGCTCGGCCTCCTCGATTCGAAGATCGGAAAGGGGATCGTCCAGGCCTGCCAGGAGGTCATGGAGGGCAAGCTGGACGCCCACTTCCCCCTCGACGTCTTCCAGACCGGGAGCGGCACGTCGACGAACATGAATGCGAACGAGGTGATTGGGAACCGAGCGAACGAGATCCTCGGTCACGCGCTCGGCGAGAAAGGGCCCATCCATCCGAACGACCACGTGAACATGGGCCAGTCCTCGAACGACGTGATCCCGACCGCGATCCACGTCGCGGCCCTCATGGAGATCGACCACAACCTGCTGCCCGCCCTCCGCGAACTCGAAGAGAGCCTGGCGAAGAAGGCGAAGGAGTTCGATCCGATCGTGAAATCGGGACGCACCCACTTGATGGACGCGACCCCGATCCGCCTCGGCCAGGAGTTCTCCGGCTACCAGTCCCAGATCGACCACGGAATCCGACGCGTCTCGTCGTGCCGGGCGGCCCTCGCGGAACTCGCGATCGGAGGGACCGCCGTTGGAACCGGGATCAATGCGCACCCGGAGTTCCCGGGGCGGGTCGTCGAGAAGATCAGCGCGGCCACAGACACGAAGTTCCGGGTCGCCGAGAACCACTTTGAGGCCCAGGCATCCCAGGACGCCCTCGTCGAAGCGAGCGGGGCGATTCGAGCCGTGGCCGTGTCCACGATCAAGATTGCGAACGACCTCCGGTGGCTGGGCTCGGGCCCCCACACCGGCCTGAGGGAGCTGAATCTTCCTCCGGTCCAACCGGGTTCGTCGATCATGCCGGGGAAGGTGAATCCGGTCATCCCGGAGGCGGTCATGCAGGTCGGCGTCACGGTGATCGGCAACGACATGGCGATCGCGGTGGCCAACTCCCATTCCAACCTCGACCTGTGCACGATGATGACCGTGATGTCCCAGCGCCTTTCGCAGAACATCGAGCTCCTCGCGAACGTCTCCCGCGTGTTCGCGCACCGATGCATCGAAGGGATTAGCGCGAACATCGACGTGCTGCAGCGGTACGCGGAGTCGAGCCCCGCCATCGCGACGACTCTGAACCTCCTCATCGGCTACGAGAAGGCCGCAGAGATCGCGAAAGAGTCGGGCCAGACCGGGAAGACGGTCAAGCAACTCGTGATCGAGAAGGGGATCCTGACCCCCGAGGAAGCGGAAAAGGTCTTGGACCCCCGGCACCTCACGGCCCCGAGCAAGGATCTGCTCGGGGGCGGCGCTTGACCGATCGACGTGTGAAACATCCCTCGGAAAGTCGTGGTGATCTTCAGCCGCCCACGAGCTTCTGCGTGTCGATCTGGGCTCGTTGGAGTCGCCCGGAATAGTCCACGTAGATCGTCTTCCAATACGTGAATTCGTCGAGCGCCGTCGTCCCGGCCTCGCGGGTGTCGGTCGGTCCGGTCTCCTTCACACCGCCGAACGGCAATTGCACCTCCGCCCCGATCGTAGGGGCGTTCACGTAGGTGATGCCCGCCTCCAACTCCTGCATTCCGCGGAAGGCCCATCGCAAATCGTTCGTGTAGATCGACGAGCTGAGCCCGTATTTGACGGAATTCGCAATTGCGACGGCGTCATCGAAATCCTTCGCCTTCAGGACGCTGAGGACGGGGCCGAAAATCTCCTCCAGGGCAAGGCGCTTCCGACGGTCGACGGCGAAGACGGTCGGGGCGATGAAGAACCCTTTGTCGTAGGCGCCCCCCGTGAGCTTCTTCCCGCCCGTGACGAGGGTGTCCCCCTCCTTCCGGCCGATCTCGATGTACTCGAGGACTTTTTTCTCCTGGTCCGCCGAGGCCACCGGACCCATGTCGGTCTTCTCGTCGATCGGATTCCCGACCCGCAGTTTCTCGGCCCGCTTAGCGAGGTCGTCCACGACCTGGTCGTAGATCATCTGATGGACGATCAGACGCGACGCCGCGGTGCAACGTTGTCCCGCGGTTCCAAAGGCGCCGAATATGACCCCATCCATGAGGAGGTCGAGGTTAGCGTCGTCCATCGCGATGATCGGGTTCTTGCCACCCAATTCCAGGCCGACCTTGATCATCTTCTTCGCGGCGGTCTCGTACACGTGCCGACCGGTGTCGACGCCACCCGTGAAGGAGATGACCCGGATGTCCGGATGGGCCACGAGGCCGTCCCCGACAAGGGAGCCACTCCCGGTTAACATGTTAACCACGCCCGCCGGGAATCCCGCCTCGTGGAGCACCTCGACAAACTTCGCGGCACAGAGAGGGGTGAGGCTCGAAGGCTTCAGGACGAACGGGCATCCTGCGATCAAGGCGGCTCCGCTCTTCCATCCGGGGATCGCCATGGGGAAGTTCCACGGCGTGATCAGGCCGACGGGGCCGACCGGCATCCGGACCGTCAGGCACATCTTGTTCGGCAGCTCGGACGGGACCGTCTCGCCGAACATCCGGCGGCCTTCGCCGGCGGCGTACTCGTAGAAATCGATCACTTCCTGGACATCGCCGCGACCCTCGGCGATGACCTTCCCCATCTCCGTGGTCACGATGCGACCAAGTTCCTCCTTTTTCCGTCGAAAGATCCGCGCTGCCTCGAGGAGAATTTCGCCGCGCCGAGGTGCGGGGGTCTTCCGCCATCTCTCGAACGCACCCTTCGCCGCCCGAACCGCGTCGCCCAACTCTTCCTTCGTCGCGGAGGGGAACGTGGCCAGAACTTCGCCCGTAGCCGGGTTGATCGTCTCGAACCGCTTGCCTTCGGATTTCTTCCATTTCCCGTCGATGAAGAGGCCATATTCCTGGACCATCGAGGTTCCCTCTCCCGGGCAAACAACGTCCATCCGCTAAGAGCTTAGTGTCCCCTCCAGCCTTCCGGAGCAGAGGCGCCTGGCCTAGGTCCGCATCTTCACGAAAGGGCGTGACCACAATACGGACACTTCGCGATGCGACCATAAGGGGGGATCCGGCCGCCACATTCAGGGCACGCCCGCGGAGGGCGAGACGCAGACCAGGATGCAACGAAGAAGATGACCCCCAGGGCACCGCCAGAGAGAATCAAAGTACCTGCATTCGCAAGGAATCCTGGAGGGTCGCCTCTCCAGTTATAGGCGAGCAAGACCGAGAGGGCCACAATCACAAGAGGGATGATCACGCCGGCTCGCCGGGTTCCCTTGGGACCGAAGCGCGGATGCGGGGGACGAGGCGGCCAACCGCGAATGACCCTGAACGTGGAGATGGCGAGGAAGACCGAGACCAGAAGGATGACCTCGAGGGGGGCCCGAAACAGGAGCAGGAGGCCCACAACGAGGAAGTATCCGGTCAACGCGGAAAGGGCGAAGATCCGCTTCGAATGGCGTAGGTCCATGCAGAATTGCAACGGGGCTCAATGAGCTTCAAGCTTCCGCGCGGCCTCAACAAGTCTCCCGAGGCATCGAACAGATCCCCGCCTGAAAACCGGTCAGCGAGACTTCGAGCTTGCCGACGAAGCGGTGCGGGTCTTCCGGAATCCCTCGACGACGCGTTCTTCTGAATCTCGTATGATCGCCGAGGCGGCGGCGAAGAGGCTGTCTGCGACCACGTCCGGAGACCATGGCCGGACCTCGGCGGCGAAACGCCTTCTCCACGCCTTCGGACCGACCCACGCGACGCGGCATCCGAAAGCCCGACCCGTTTGCACGTCGAGAGGCTTGTCGCCTACCATCCATGCGGTCCTGGGGCGGACTCCGAGGTCCCGCGCGGCCGCGAGCAGCATCCCGGGCCGCGGCTTCCGGCACGCGCAGTCGGACAGCACGTGGTGTGGGCAATGGTAGATCTCGGAAATCCGGATGTCATCCTTCCGGAGGGACGTAAGCATGCGGTCGTGGATCCGCATCAGCTGCCGCTCTGGGATCAGCTTCCATCCGGAGGCGTCCTGGTTCGTCACGATCACCAAGCGCCAGCCGTGCTCCTGGAAGAGGCGCATGCCCGCAATCGCACCGGGCAAGAACTCGAAATGATCGGGCGTGCGGACGTATCCCGGTCGTCCGCGATTGATCACACCGTCACGATCGAGGAAGACCGTCGGCTGATCGATGCCCTTCGCACCTTCGGAAAGACCGTGACGCTTCACCCGAAGCGCCTGTCGTGACTCGGGGGACTGCAGGAAGAAATCCACGAGCCCCCACTTCGCGAACGGATTGCGGGTCAGCGTCAGTCCCTTATCGACGGTGAACCAAACGGCATCCTCAATCTCGTCCGCTTTGAGTCGAAGCCTCTCTGACTTGAGATGACCCTTGTACACAAAACCCAACGTGTACGCCGGCTTTCCGGGAAACCCGGAGACGTAGACATTCAGAAGACCGTCGAGCACGACCTCGGTCCCGATCTCCTCCATCGCCTCCCGCTCCGCTCCGGCCTCAGGCCCCTCTCCGTAGTCCATGAAGCCGCCGGGAATGTTCCAGTACCCTTTCGAATATCCCCGAACCGCCTTCACCATCAACACCCGCGGTCCCTTCGAGAGGATGACTTCGGAGACGCAACGGATCATCGTCGTGTAGATGGCGCGCTTCACGAGCGGGTCGACGTCCGTCCGTTCGAACACGGAGTCCCGTCCCATCCAGTCTTCCGGGTGATGGTCGAGCCGCGGGGTGCGCTTCACCACACGATCCTCGCCGAAGTCCATGATGCCATTCGGATCGGTCCGGAATGGAAGGCTCTCCTCGGCGCGCGGGAATCGGTACTTGCCGCGTTCCCGGACGAGGAAGACCTGACCGTCCGTCTCAACGAACACGTGCCCGCGGCTCCGCTTCTTGGGCATTCTTCCCAACCATGCCCGTGGACTGTATTAAATGCTCACGGGAAGCGGGGACGATCGATGAAACTCAATCACGGGCTTTCCACGCGATCGAGACCCCGTCGCGGAGCGGGACGATTGTCGCGATCATGCGCGGGTCCTTCGCCAACCGTTCGTTGTAGGTCCGGATCGCCGCCGTCTCCGCGGACCGGACTTTGCGGGCCACATCGCCATTCCAAAGGACGTTGTCCGTGACCAAGAGCCCGCCGACCCGGAGCCTTTCGATACATGGCTCGAGGACCGCGGGATACCCGGCCTTGTCGATGTCGTTGAAGATGAAGTCGAATGGGCCCTTGAGATCGCGAAGGATTCGGTCCGCGGCCCCAACGAGGATCCGTACCTTTGGAGCGACGCCGGTCTTCTCGAAATTTTTCTGAGCGAGGGCCGCGGTCTCGGGATCGTGCTCGACCGTCACCAGTTCGCCGCCGTCGTCGAGGGCGCGAGCGAGCCAGGTCCCCGAATACCCAATCGCGGTGCCGAGCTCCAGGATGCGCTTCGCCCGAAGGGACCGCGCGAGGATATGGAGGAGACTCCCCTCCGCGGCACCGACGATCGGCCAGCCCTCCTTCAGGCCCTGCTTCTCGACCGTCGTGAGGGCGGCATCGCCGCGGTTCGCCAGGCCATCCATGTAGTTGTCAATGTCGTCGTATACAATGCCGGGAGGCAATCGACCACCGTCCGGCCCGAGCGCAGTTCCCGAGCATGAACCTTCTCGCGTCGTTGACAAACGCTTATCCGGCGGATGGCCGCATCGCGGTGCGGGATGGGACCCATGTGCAAGCTGACGAAGACGGACAGCGCCGTCCTGTCGTGGTATCTCGAGACGCAATACGTGAATGAAATTGCCGCGCGCGGTTATGCGGTCGCACCGAACTTGGACCTGCCGACGCCTTCGCGCAAGCTCACTCGTTGACGGGTGCGCCGGTCCGGGGCCGAGTGACCCCGTCCAGATCGTCCGCCCGCCTCTCCATCTGGTCCGCCTTTGACCGCAGGTGCCGGGTGCGCTCCTCGAGATGGTTCGCCTTCAGCCGCGCTTTCGCGGCCCGGTGTCGGAGCTTGGCGGCCTTCGCGCGATCCTTGAGCTCGTGCTCCGGTCCCCGTCGGGCCGACCGAGGGAATACCGGCCGCGTCTCCGGCGTCGGTATCGGCGTCGGGGTCTGCGGTGTCGGTACCGGGTGCTCGGGCCCAGGCTCCATGGTCGTCTCGAACGCGCATTCGAACATAAGAGTTGCGTCGACGAACTCACAACCCGAAAATACCGGCCCGTCCATCGGCCGACCCGTGAAGATCTTCGTCGAGGCGCATGGTTGCACGCAAAACTACGGGGAAGCGCGCCTCATGCAGGAAGCTCTGGCAGGGCAA
>WNGG01003442.1_pt1 | contig 28497 bp, 25 predicted proteins | sample 5400661 | NCBI WGS metagenome assembly WNGG01 (sample SAMN13153372, study PRJNA577476) | soil metagenome | isolation source: 100 cm soil or saprolite under Garry oak tree replicate 1 | place: USA:California | collected 2016-06-15
GTCTCGGCTCCTGGATCATTGTTGGGGCTCCCGCCCTCTGGGTGGCACTGGAGTATATACGTTCCAACCTGTTCTTCCTCTCCTTTCCCTGGAACCTTCTCGGCCACTCCCAGTACCACTGCCTACCCGCGATCCAGATCGCCGACATTACTGGAGTGTATGGCATCTCTTTCCTCATTGTCATGGTGAACCAGGTCTTGAGCCAGATACCAGACCTTCTCATCACGCGTCGGCTGGCACCAACTCTGACTGCTGGGCAGGCCGGTGGCATAAACTGGACTGCCCACCTCTCGACGCTAGCCCTAGTCCTGGCGCTTACTTTCTCCTACGGGTGGTACAAGATGGTCGCCCCACAGGGCGGTGAGCACCTCCGCGTGGCCCTGGTTCAGGCAAATGTGCTCACCCGAGATAACATGCCCTCCGCTGATCAGGTGGAGCACCTACGAGCGTATGAACGGCTGACCAAGGAGGCCGCTAGGAGCAAGCCCGATCTTATCGTCTGGCCGGCCTCCTCGCTTCCAGCGCCGATCGACTCCAGCCTGTTAGTCCACTACATCGTCGGTCGATTAGCTGATGAAACGGGGGCTTACCTCCTGGTGGGCAGCGCCGGACACGAAAAGTCCAAGCCGCGCAAGGAGGGGGACCTGCCCTACTCAAATAGCGAATTTTTGATTTCTCCTCATGGATATATTAAGAAGCAATACAATAAAATACGGCTACTCCCCTTCAACGAACGCCTGCCCCTCAAGGGGAAGATCAACTGGCCCCAGTGGATCACCACACTGCAGGAGAGTTTCATACCAGGTAAGGCGTATACTCTTTTTCAAGTTTCAGGCGCCAGATTCGGCGCGCCGATCTGTTGGGAGAACCTGTTTCCCGATTTGTTTCGCCGCTTCGTTCGCGAGGGCGCGCAGTTTATGGTCAGCGTCACGAACGAAGGGTTTTTCGGCCGCACCTCGGCTCCGTATCAAACCCTGGCTATCAATGTCTTCCGGGCGGTAGAGAACCGGGTCGCCATCGTCCGTGCCGCGACCACTGGAGTCTCAGGCTTTATCAACGCCAACGGCGAAATCGTTGAGAGGGTGAGGGGCCGGAGTGGGGAAGACTTGTTCGTCTCTGGCGTCTTGGTGTGGGACGTGCCCCTGTCCAACAAAAAGACCTTCTACACGGTTTACGGCGATATCTTTGCCTACACGGTCATCGGCACGGCCGCCTTGAGCCTCCTCATCTCCGTGTGCGCGCAAAAATGGCCCCGTTCTTGATTGAGCACCTGCGATGACTCCGGCAAGGCTATCGTCGGCGCGACACATCCAGTGGGTCTACTTTACCCTTACCCTGCTGCTGACCGTCGTGGTGTACATCCTGTATGGGGTGAACATCGTGAGGTGGCAGCACAGCCCGGACTTCGGCTGGCGGACCATGTACAACTCTGGTCCCAACGTCGTGGCCGAGGTCTTCAAAGCCGGCGAGGCCGCCGGACTTCGTGCCGGCGACACCATAGTGGCCATCAATGGGCAGTTCTATACTAGTTTCGACGAGCTCTTCTTCAAGAACATCCGGCACGCCCAGCCGGGCTCAGTGAACACCTATACCGTGAGGCGCGATGGAAAAACTCTCGATCTCAGCCTCACCACCGGCCGTCTCGGTCTCGCAGCGGTCCTGTGGCGCAGCGGGTCTCTTTTCGTCATCGGGCTTGTCTATGTCGTTATTGGCGCCCTGGTCTTCCTAATGAAACCCCACGCCACAGAAAGTTGGCTCTTCTTTGTTATGACCTGCTGCATTGGCATGGTGGTCAGCTACTCTGCCCCCAGTGACTTGATCCATCCCCTGTGGTTCTACGATGTCCGCGGTTTACTCGAAGTCATCCTCCCCGCGCCGGTGATTCACCTCGCGCTGAAATTCCCCAAAACGCGCGCCTTTCTCCGGCAAAAGCCCTGGCTGTCGATGGTTCCCTACCTGCTGTCACTCAGCCTGTTCTCCCTGATGAGACTAACTTCCACGGTCTATTGGAATATCCCGCCAACGCTGTACCTCCTGAGGGTGATTTATACCATGCTGGGCGTCCTGATCTTCCTGGTCTCAATGGTCTGGAACTTCTTAAAGGAGCCCTCCATCATTATCCGGCTCCAATCCCAGGTGATTTTTGTAGGGATTATCCTGGGTTTCTTTATACCCACCGCCGACTTGCTCGTACGGTCCCTTTGGCATGCCTATCTCCTCGCTGATCCGGCTCTGGGCTTCGCGATCTTTTTGCTCATCTTCCCCCTCTCGATCGGCTACACCATTGTCAAATACGACCTCTTCGCCATCGACGTTATTGTCCGGCGCACGTACGGCTACGCGCTATCAACCCTGGCTATCGTCGGTGCCTACGCGTTGATCATCGCGGTTTTGAATCTCACTTTCCAATCGTCGGCCATCTCCACGTCGCCCCTGTTCTCCCTCGGCTTTGCGTTGGGGGTCGTCTTTTTCCTTGAACCCCTTCACCGGCGATTTCAGAGTCTGGTGGACCGGGTTTTTTATCGTCAGCGCTATGACTATCGCAAAACGATCAGGGACATCAGCGAGGCGATGACCAGCATATTGGACCCAGAACTGATTCACCAGACACTGATTGGATCGGTGGTCAAAGAGATGTTTCTGGAAAATGGCCTCCTCCTGCTTCCGGACTCGACGCGGCAGACGTACCAGGTCCAAGTTGCCGAGGGCGTCGAGGCGGGGAATCTTGGCTCGCGGCAACTCGGCGAGCACGATGCGCTCTTGCGCGCCCTGCAAGAAAAAAACGCCGCTATTTTTCGCTATGAGATTGATTTACATCCCTTCTATGAACCCTCTCGTGAGGTCCTGCAAAAGACCTTTCAGTCTTTTGCGTCAGAACTGATGCTTCCCCTGAAGTATAAGAATGAAATGCGTGGGATCATCTCCCTGGGCCCGAAGAAATCGGGCAAAATGTTTACCCCGGAGGACCTCGACCTGCTGCAAACCATGATCAACCAGAGCGCGGTGGCTCTGGAGAATACCAAATTGTTTCAAGAGCATCTCGAAAAAGGCCGGCTCGATGAGGAACTGCAAATCGCCCACAACATTCAAGTCAGCATGTTACCGAAGAAAGCGCCTGAGATCGAAGGACTGATGATTGCAGCCAGGTCAATTCCGGCCAGGGAGGTCGGGGGGGATTTCTATGATTTTATAGAGATGTGGGGGAATGGAACAGGCGATCGATTAGGTATCGTTATTGGTGATGTTTCTGGAAAGGCGGTATCGGGGGCCCTGGTCATGGCGGCCTCCAGAAGCATCTTTCGTATTCTAGCTGAGGTCCACCCTTCCATCGAGGAGGTCATGCGTATAGGGAATCAGCATCTCAATAGAGATATCAAAAAAGGGATGTTTGTCGCGCTCCTGTATGCAGTAGTGGATCCCCAGCAGAAGACGCTGACCTTCTCCAACGCCGGGCAGACCCAGCCCATCATCTGCCCTGGTGATAAATCGAGGCTTGCCTATATCGATACCGAGGGGGATAGATGGCCGCTGGGGATCGTCACCAATTGCCGTTATCAAGAAACACAGATTCCGCTGCAACAGGGGGATACTGTAGTATTTTACACTGATGGCGTGGTAGAAGCGATGAATGACAAGAGAGAGTTGTACGGCTTTGAGAGATTTATGGCCTCGATAGAGGCAGGACGGGAATTGAGCGCCAGCGCGCTGTTGGAAAAGCTGATAGAGGATGTATCGTGGCACGTAGGTGGGGCCGAACAACATGATGATTTGACAATCCTGGTCATGAAAGTGGAATGATAGAACCAAACGGGGGGCACAGGGGTAAGGCAACAAGCAAAGGAGCCCAATCCATGGGAACAGAGAAAACGGTGGAACTGTATGTCCCCAGTATTCTGGGCTTTGAAAAGGTCGCGATGGACTCTGCCGCCTCCATAGCAAAAATGATGAAATTTCCCCACGAGCGAGTAGAAGATTTGAAGACCGCGGTCGCTGAAGCCTGCCTGAATGCCATCGAACATGGGAACAAAGCGGATGCGCGTACGAAAGTCGGGATCACGCTCATAATAGGGGAATCAAACCTGCGGGTGGACGTGCAGGACGCGGGTACGGGGATTGGTCAAGTTGAGAAACCTAACATTCAGAAGAAGATTGCAGGGAAGGAGAAGCCGCGTGGATGGGGGATCTTCCTTATTAAGAATTTGATGGATGAGGTCAAATTCGAGTCGAAGCCAGAGGGAGGGAATGTGGTCCGGATGGTTCTCCATCTGGCGAAGTAGTTTCTCCTGGCGGGGAGTCCGCTACAGAGCTAGCCGCGGGAACCTGCGGAAAAGCTCTCGTCACGTAGGAAGGAGGCGCGCTGCGCTATGAGCAAGGATATAGAGGTATCCACTCAGACAAAAGGGGTGGTTTCCATTATCGACATCAAAGGTGACGTGACGGCGACCACCGGAGAAAGTATTGAAGAGGCGTATCAAAAGGTGAGCGCCGAGGGAGCAAAAAAAATAGTGCTCTCCTTTGATAAAGACGGCTATATCAACAGCGGGGGTATCGCGATTCTGATTGGCATAGCGGCGGAGAGCAGAAAAAAGGCTCAGGTTATCCGTATTGCTGGTCTGTCAGAGCACTTCCAAAAAATCTTCGCGATGGTAGGGTTGGCCAAATATACCAAGATCTTTCCCTCGGAAGAGGCCGCGCTGGAAGGTTTTTGATTGCACGAGAGACTGGCTGAGGTGGAACACCGGCTGGAGAGTCACACGGGTTTGAGGGTAGCCAACTCTTCCACGCTCTTCCCCTCCACCTTTCCCCGCCGGCGTTGGAAAACGCGTACTCCTTGTGCCATCATCTGCCCCAGCGCCTCCGCGGCCCTCAAGCGCACCGTACTGTCCTCGTCGCGCAGGGCAGCAACCAGCGCAGCGAGCACCTCAGGATGGCGTGCGGCCGCTTTCCCCATCTGCCCTAACGCCCGCGCGGCCCGCGCGCGCACGCCTGCGTCCGTGTCGTGCAGGGTCATCTGCACCAGCGCGCGGAGCACGGGAGGGTGGCCGGTTACCACTGCCGCTATCTGCGCCAGCGCGTCCGCTGCCTCAGCGCGCACGCCCCCGTCCGTGTCGTGTAAGGCGACCTCCACCAGAGTAGGAAGCACCTCGGAGCGCTCAGTGGCCACGGCTCCCAGCTGTTCCAATATTCTCGCGGCCCGAGCGCGCACGTCCCCGTCCACGTCGTGGAGGGCCGGCACCAGAGCCGGGAGCACCGCAGGGTACTGGGCTGCGGTTGCGCCGAGCTGCTCTAAGGCGCTCGCGGCTCGAGCGCGCATCAACCCGTCCTTGTCATGCAGGGCCACCTGCACCAGAGTGAGGAGCGCCATAGGATGGTGGGGTGCCGTTGCTCCCAGCTGTTCTACTGCGTCCGCCGCCTTAGCCCTCACGTCCGCGTCCTGGTCCGTGTCGTGCAGGGCCATCTGTGCCAGAGCTGCGGGCAGCTCAGGAGGTTGGGGTGCTGCTCCCAGCTGTCTGAGCAGGTCCGCCGCACGTGAGCGCACCTGCGGATGCTCGTCGTGCAAGGCCGCCTCCATAGCCGGGAGCAGCGCAGGGTGTTGGGCGGCCGCCGCTCCCAGTTGCTCCAAGGCTCTCACTGCCCCAGAACGGACGAACCAGTCCGTATCATGCAGAGCCGCTTGCACCAGCGCCGGGGGCACTTCAGGATGCCGAGCTGCCGCTGCCCCGACCCGCCTGAACGCCTCTGCTGCCTTTGCCCGCACCAATTCATCCCTGTCATGCAGGGCCACTACCAGCCCAGAGAGCACCTCAGAATGCTGGGTGACGGCTTCTCCTATCTGCCCTACCGCTTCCGCCGCTCCTGAGCGCACGTCCCCGTCTGGGTCACGCAACCGCTGGCAGAGCCATTGCAAGAGTGGAGCCCCCTCCATGTGCCCATTGACCTGTCCCAGCGCGGGCAGCGCCCGGGTCAGGTGCGGGACGGCGGCATCGGTGCTGTTCCTCTCGTGCCGTACCCAGCAGGACATGGCGGCAGTGGTAATGCGGTCAACAATGGCTGATTGGTTATCACTAAGGGTCGACCGCACTTCGGGCAGGCACAGGGCAGCAAGGGCAAGACGGCATCTGCATACATCATCCCTTTTTTCATCGGCTAGCAGCATTAACAGGGGGACGGGGTCTCGCAGTTGCCCAGCCAGGAGCAGGATGACCTCCTGCCACCGCGGGTCCCAGGCCTTGCTGCCCACCAAGTGGCGGACGCGCCCCTTGGTGCCAGCTATCGTTATTGGCGCCTCCCAGCCCTTCTCATTGATGATCCTGGCAATAGCCCCTGCCGCCAAAAACTCTTGAATCGTGAGGTGCAGAAAGAAGGAGCCTTGGGTGGGGCTGCCACGCAGGATGCCACTGTTGTCTGAGAAATCGACTCTCAGGGCGTTTGCCCAGGGCGCCGGCGCCTCCCCATAGCCCTCTTCGCTCAACGCCTGTTTTAGTCCCTGCCCCAGCTCCTGGGCTGTGAACGTGAGCCTGCGGTCACCCTGCGCGAACAGATTGAGCGCGGTCCGCTGCAAAATCGCCAGTTTTTCGTCTCCACTCGGCTCCTCGCCCGGATAGCGCACCTCTACCCGCTGCGGGCGACGCGTCAGCAGCTTCTCCAATGCCTTCTGGTAGAGTGCCCCACGGGTCGCAGGCAGGGTGCTACCTCGCGCGTCGTCCACCACATAACAGATGACGTTTAACAGCAGGGGATTGGCTGCCAAAGCCAGTAGCTGGGGCGTCCGGTTGAGGTGAGCAATCAGGGCATCCGGCTCGTAACGGTCAGGGTGTTCGGCAGGAAAGGTTCTGATAAAGGCATCCCGCTGGGCAGTATCTAGCCCCGCCAGGGTGAAAATGGGAAAGTCAGGGCACAGGGCCCGATGCTGCTCAAAACTCACCGTGCGGCAGGTGAGCATGGTGGGACAACCCTCAAAGGTCAGGAGCGCAGTCTTCAGGGCAGAGAGGAAGAAGGACTTGCCTTCGATCTCGTCTAAACCGTCGAGCAACAGCAGCACTTCCCCCTTTTGCAGCCAGCGTTGCCACTGGGCTGTACTTGGGGCATGGGGCAGGTCTTTGTACCGCTCAGTCAGATACTGGGGCAAGCGCTGCTGCGGGTCTGCCTCCTTTGTCGCCCAAGCCTCCCACTCCCGCAGCCGCACTCGGACCGGGAGGAGCGGGCGCCCGGACACGTGCAGGGTGCCGTTTGCGGCTTGCCACCCCAGATACTGCACCAGCGTGGTCTTCCCACTGCCCGGAGGACCTAGCACCACAAAGCCCGGCACCGCCGTCTTTGCTCCTTTTGCCGCCGACTGGAAGTCAGTGAACACCTGCTCTAATGACACACGCTCATAGGTGACCCGTTCCTCCCGCAACTCTTCCTCCCAGCGCAAAATATCAACTGGACGGAGTTGGGGCTCGGGGGCTTCTTCCCTTTCGGGCGCGCGGGGGTGGCGCGGCAACCGCTCCCGCTTCACCTCCCGCAACAGGGGCAGCAGCTGATAGTGCTTCTCAAAGGGCACAGACCTGCCCAAGAGGTCTATACTGGCGCATTGCACCCGCTCATGCCGACGCACAGCCTCCCGAGGACCCTGCTCTTCGTAGAGTTTCTGTACCGCCTCCTGAAGAGTGGCAGCCCGCGTGACACGCAGAGAAGATGTGTCGTCCTTCTCCAGTTCCTTGGGCACGTCAGGCTGCTCCTCGGCTACCACCACAGCACGCAGCAGCCCCAGCATGGCCGCTTCCTTGGCCGCGGCCAGCAACTTCGGCCACAGCCCCCCCACTGGCCCTAGCCGCCCTGAAGGGTCAATGGTTGCGGTGAGGGTTACTTGCGCCAGTTCCAGCGCTCGCAGCCATTCGGCAAACTGCTTGTTGTCCATCGTCACTCGACCACTGAAGACTGACCGCTCAGGTAGTGAACCGCATCTGGGGGATCATCTCTGGCTGCAACTGGGCGAAGCCCTCTGGTCCGAGCTGGAGCAATTCAGCTCGGCAAGCCTCAAGATCAGCACTGAAGTCACGTAGCTCGACTCCGAGGAAGGCGGGCTGGTGTGCAGTGGTCTTCTCTAGCCCATCCTGCAAGAGCGAGAGTGTGCCGCGCAAGTTGTGATTGCCCAGGTGATAGAACGCCACGGCAATCTGGATCAGCCCCTGTAAGAACCGTTTCACTTCACCCGTTTCCTGAACCCATTGGGCCTCCAGGACCTCGTGGACCTCGAAGAAGAGCCGGTGGTTGAACAGGAGCACGCCCTTGCGCAAGGCGGTCGTGAGGGCAGGCGCTGCCTCATGCGGCTGCCATTCGTCCAGCACGGCGCTGTACTGCGTCAGCTTGGCCATGATCTCAGCGTGCTCGAGGGTGAAGGCTGGGGCCAGTGAGACCCGCCCTGGCCTGCCCTGTAAATCCCACGACAGCAGCGCGTTCTCCTGTAGTAGCCTCAGGACGTTGTCTCGCTCCGCTGCCGGCGCGGGCAAGAGGAAGCGGTCGAGAGGCAGCGCTGGAGGCTCTCTTTTGATCGTGTGACAGTACGCCGCCAGACACCGGAGTGCTGCCACGGCAACCGCATGATCCAGGGCTTCGACTAACAGCGCTGCCAAGAGGTCGCGGGTAGCAATCTTCATGAGGCTAACTCCACAATCGTCACCCCGCCGCCGCCCTCGGCCGGCGGCGCCTCGCTATAAGACGCGCAGTAGGGGGAAGCGGCCAGGAACTCGCGCACCGCTCGCCTGAGCGCGCCGGTGCCCATCCCGTGCACGATGCGTACCGAGGATTGATGGCTCAGTACAGCCCGATCGAGGAACTCTTCGAGGCGCGGCAACGCCTCATTCACTCGCAACCCCAGCAGGCTAATCTCCGGCAGACAGGCGAGGGTACTGCTCTCAATCGTAACGTGTACTGTGGGCTCCCGTTTATCCCCCGCAGCCTTGCGGATCTGGGCCACCGCTACTTCGAACGTCAGCCCGCCGCAGCGGATACGGGCGCGATTGCCGTGCACGGCCACCAACTCGCCACGAATCTTCCCGTCTCGTATCGCGACCTCGTCCCCAATCTGGGGAGGAGAAGCGTCGTCGATCGGTGCAGGCTGTAACTCTTGCTCCTTGGCGGCAATCGCTTCTTCCTGTTCGCGTACGAACTGCGCCAACTCTTGTCGCGCCTGTGGGGGTGCGGCAGGGGTTTCGCGCAGGCGCTCCCGCAACCTGGCGACGATCTCTCGGCCTTCCCCGCGCAAGCGCCGCACCAGCCCCTTGGCCTCGGCCAACTCCTCTTGCCACAGACCGCGTCTTTTCTCCTCGACCTCGGCCAGCACAGCCTGTTGCCGAACCCGTAAGGCCGTGGCCTGCTCACGTTCGACGGTAGCCAGCGCGCGTTCGCGTTCCAAGGCGGCACGGGTTTCTTCCAGTTGGGAGATAGCCTGAGAGAGTTGGCGTGCTTCGCGCGAGAGCGTGGCCTCAGCCGCGGTACAGACTTCTTCTGGCAGCCCCAGGCGCCGGGCCATGGGCAGGCCTAGACTCTGGCCCACAGTGTCGTAGCGCAAGCGGTAATGAGGAGTCAGAGTATCGAGGTCAAACTCCACCGCTGCGACCTGGTAGGCACCGTCAGCCAGGGCAAAGAGCTTGACCGGCGTGAGATGGGTCGAGGCGGCCACATGCACGCCCCGCTCTTTTAGATAGGTGAGGAGCCCGCAGGCCAGGGCTCCCCCTTCTACCGGGTCAGTTCCGCCGCCAGGCTCGTCAAACAGGACCAGGGCTGGCGCCACCAGATCGCTGAGGATTTCCGTCACGTTCCGCACATGAGCGGAGAAAGTAGACAGGCTCTGTTCCAGAGACTGGGCGTCACCAATGTCGGCGAAAATACCGTGAAAGAGCGGCAGACAGCTCTCCTCCGCAACTGGCACCAGCAGCCCGCTCTGCGCCATCAGGCAGAGCAGCCCTAGGGTCTTGAGTGCTGCAGTCTTGCCGCCGGTGTTGGGACCAGTGATGATCAGGCCGCTCTTACCGGCCGGAATCAGCAGGTCAATCGGGACGACCGGCTTGCCCGTGGCCAGCAACAGGGGATGGCGCGCGGTACGCAGCCGCACCTCGGCTCCACCGAAGCGCGGTTTGCTGCAGCGGTGCTTGCGCGCCAACTGCACTTTGGCATGCAGCACGTCCACCTCAGTGAGCGCGGCGAAGGCGCTCTCCAGGCCGGACACCTCTCCACGCACCAAATCGGTGAGCCACAGAAACAACCTGTGCTCCTCGGCTTCCTCTTCCTTGCGCGTGAGGAGCAGCCGGTTGTTAAGCTCCACGGCAAACAGAGGCTCGATGAACAGGGTCTCGCCAGAGCCGGAGCGGTCCTGCACGATGCCCGGCAGGCGTGTGTGGAAGTTGGTGCGCACCGGGATGACGAACCGGTTGTTGCGAATAGTAATGTAGTGGTCAGCAACAACCTCCTTCGCCTGGGAGGAGTGAAGCAGTTGCTGGAGCCGCTGCTCGAGTTCTTCGCTCAGTGCCCGCAACCGCCGCCGCAAGGAGCGCAGCTCCGGGCTGGCTTCGTCCTTGAGCCGCCCGCTTTCGTCGAGGCAGCGGCGCAGAACGTCTTCGAGCTCGGGGAAGGAGAGCAGGCGGGCAGGCAGGTCTGTGAGCTGGCTGTATCCACCAGTCTGGCGGCGGAAGAAGGTCGAAAGCGTCCGTGACAGGGCGACGACTTCCAGGACCTCTAGCAGTTTTTGTCCTTCCAGGGCCGCGCCCTCGTGCGCCGCCCACTGCAGCGAAGGGCGAATATCGGGAAACCCACGCAGGGGCAGGGTCAGCTGCTCTTCCAGTAGGCGAAAGAACTGCCAGGTGCGTTCGCTCTTGGCCTCGACTTTCTCCGCGGCGGTCTGCGGCCTGAGGGCCAGACAGGCCTCCTGGCCAGCGCTGGAGAGCGCGCAGCCGGCGAGCAGTTGCAGCACCTTGTCAAACTCTAGAACCTGTAGGTCGCGTTCGCGCATTGTTGAGCCATTAGCTATTAGCTTTTAGCGAAAACAAGGGGACAGGGAACAGATCCCCCCTATAACCTGTAACCTGTAACCTGTAACCTATCCCATGTCTTGCTGACCGCTGGCGGCTGGCTCGCTGCCTGCTTGAGGAGGGACTCCACATGGAACTCAAAACCGTAACCATCCGCAAACCCGAGGACGTCAATTGTATCCTCGGACAGTCGCATTTTATCAAGACTGTGGAAGACCTGCACGAAGCCTTGGTGAACGCGGTGCCAGGCATCAAGTGCGGCCTCGCCTTTTGCGAGTCGTCAGGGCCGTGCCTGGTGCGGTTCAGCGGCACCGACCGAGAGCTGATCGAGCTGGCCAAAGAGAACGCGCTCGCGCTCTCCGCCGGGCATACGTTTATCATCTTCCTGCGCGGCGCCTATCCGGTGAACGTCCTCAACGCAGTCAAGATGGTGCCTGAGGTCTGTCGCATCTTCTGTGCCACCGCTAATCCGGTCGAGGTAATTATCGCCGAGTCCGCTCAGGGCCGGGGAATTCTGGGCGTGATCGACGGCTTTGCCAGCAAAGGGATTGAGGGGGAAGCGGATATCGCGGCCCGCAAGGAACTGCTTCGTCGCTTCGGCTATAAACTGTCGTAGGAGGCTGTCTGAAAAGCCTGTCCCCCCTTTCGTAAAGCCTGTCCTGAGCACAGCCGAAGGAGGCAGAGGGAGCACGCCCCGCAGGGGCGTGAGGCTGATAGCCGGGGGTGGAACCCCCGGCTAGTGAGGGTACACCGCCTCCCCCCTGCGCCCCGCAGGGGCGCGGGAGAAGGCGGGAGGAGAAGACGCTAAGCGGGACGGATGGCCTGCACCCCGCCGGGGTGCAGGAGAGAGCAGGATGAGGGGTCGCGTACTCTGGGGGTCGCACCCCCGGTTAATCTCCACTGCCCCTTCGGGGCTTCAGGGCAAGGCATCAGGGAGTTCCTCACTTTTCAGATGGCCTCTAGGGCTTAAAAAGCTGAGTAGCAGCAGCGGATTCACACTTTCCGCTTTTGCGGCCTTGTGGTAGTACGAGGGAGGCATGGATTCGCTCGCCACCGTTCTGCGGCGCATTCCGCTTTTCGCCGACTTGCCACCCGGTAGCTTCGCCAAGATCATTGCCGACCTGCGCGAGGAGCGCTACCCACCGGGCACGGTCATCTGCCACGAGGGAGACGAGGCGCGCGACTTCTACATCATCAAGTCGGGCGAGGTCGAAGTGCTGATCAACCGGGGCTGGAACCAGCGCGAGCTGGTCGCGGTGAGCGGGCCGCACGAATGGTTCGGTGAGCGGGCACTCTTTTCCGACCGGCCGCGCGCGGCCACGGTGGTCGCGCGCACCGAGGTGGACCTGTGGCGGCTTAATAAGGAAAAGTTCAATGGGTTAGTCGAGGAGAATCCCTGGTTGATCCTCCACTTCACCCAGGTCCTCAGCGACCGCCTCTACCAGCGGAACCAGGAACTGTCAAAAGTCCAGGCGGCCTTCAACCTCCAGATCGAGGCTCTCTTCCACACCCAGCCTCAGGCCCAGCAGGAGTTGCTCACGCGTACCGCCATCCTTACAACACTCGACCCGCTCATCGTGCGCAACCTTCTCGATCACCACGATGCCGCTGCCGGGCTTACCGCCCTTGAAGCGAACCGCGTTTTCGTCTCGTGTCAGGATGGCGTCGTGAGCTACCCCGAAGCGGTCCGTGAGTTCTTGCTCAGCCGTCTGACCGCCGAGGTGGGGAGCGAAGGTCTCCGCGACCTGCACAGGCACGCCGCCGGGCTCTATGAAAAAGCGGACCAGTGGGACCAGGCGATCGACCACTATCTCGACGCCGAAGAGTTTTCCGCAGCCGCGCACCTGCTGGCCGCGCATGCCGACGAGATCTTCGCCGCCGAGCGCTTCGATCTGTTGCGCAAATGGCTCACCCGTTTGCCCGAGCGCCTGCTGAGCGATGGCCTTGCCGCCCTTACTGAACGGCTGGAGCAGACGCTGCGGCCGGAAGACGCCGACGCGCTTCCCCTCCCCCACCGTCGCTTGACCGGCAAGCAGCTCTCTACATGGGTACAGAGCTGGGCCGGGGCTTCCATCGGTCTTGCCGCCGGTCTCAGCATCTGGACCGCGCCGCCGCTCGACGGACTCGACGCCGGGAGCATGCACATGCTCGCGCTGCTCGCCTGGGCAGTGATCTTCTGGGCGTTCGACGTCTTGCCTGACTACGTAGTCGGCCTATGCATGATCATCGCCTGGATCCTCTTCGCCATCGTCCCCCCCGAGGTGGCGGTGTCGGGCTTCACGAGCAGCCCATTTTTTCTCATCATCGGCGTCCTCGGCATCACCGCCTCGTTGCAAAGCTCGGGGCTGCTCTTTCGCCTCGCGCTCCACGTCCTACGCTGCTTCCCCCTGACCTACCGCGGCCAGGCGGTTGGTCTCGCCCTGAGTGGCACGGCTATCACCACCAGTATCCCTGATACGACCTCGGGGACAGCCATTGCCGGTCCGATTATCCTGGCCCTGTCTGACTCGCTCGGCTACGCACGCCGCAGTAGCGGCTCGGCCGGCCTGGCCATGGCGGCGATGCTTGGCTTCGGCCAGATGAGCCCCTTCTTCCTGACCGGCGCCGCGGAAAACCTGCTTGCCTGGGGGTTACTGCCGGAGGCGGCACGCGCGCAGATCACCTGGGGAAGCTGGGGACTAACGGCGCTGCCGCTGGCGGTTGTCACTTTTGCCACCGCGTTTACTCTCATCATGCTTGTCTTCCCACCCGAATTTCAGCCGACTATTTCGCGCGGTCTGATCGAGACCCAACTCGAGGCGCTCGGCCCGCCCTCAGGTGCTGAGATCGTGAACGGCCTCGTGCTGATCGGCGCCATGGCCGGCTGGATCAGCGCTCCGTATCATCGGGTCGATGTTGCCTGGGTTGCCATGAGCGGCCTGACGCTGCTGCTCGCGACGAATTTGCTGGACCGGCCGACATTCCGCTCCGGGATCAACTGGGATTTTCTCTTCTATCTCGGTGCCGTGCTGGGCCTGACGCGTGTGGTGCAGCAACTCGGCATTGACACCTGGGTGATCCAGCAGCTCACGCCCCTGCTCAAGCCGCTGACCGCACATCCAGCCCTCTTTCTCCTGGACATGGCGCTGGCGGTGTTCGCCACCCGCTTTATTCTCCCAAGCATTCCTCTCGTCTCGCTGCTCACCCTCACGGTCGTGCCGATCGCCACCAACGCGGGCATCAGCCCCTTAGCGCTCATTCTGGTGATCTGCACTACCGTTACGGTCTGGTTTCTGCCGTACCAGAGTACCTGCTACCTTGCCCTCTACTTCGGCACCAAGGAGAAAGCGTTCTCTCACAGTCAGGTGCGGCTCCTCGCCTGGAGCTATGGGGCGATCTATCTGCTGGCGATCCTTGTTACCATCCCCTACTGGTGGGCGCTTGGGCTGCTGCCTTGAAGAGCAGCATTCAGCTAAGGCTGGCGGCTGAGGGCTGACTGCTGGACGCGTGATTGTTGCGGGGTGAGAATGCCAACTAAGGGCACGCCTTCTGCAGAAGGGAGTTCGAGATCCAGTAAGGTAGCAATGGTAGGGGCAATATCAAGCATACGCAGCGAAGGAATCACCACCCCTGGGCGAATGCCGCTACCGCTGGCGATAAAACCGGTGGCCATCTGCGGGTTGGTGGGAAGATACCCGTGCATGCCTCTGAAAGGATCACTCGGGTTCAAGACCTGAGGCTTCGGGCTGGATGAACTGAAATAATATCCATCCGCAGCCTCCAACGCCAAAAGCGCCCCGGGAAAAGCCCCCAGTTGGTCTAGTTGTTCTCGTTCAATAATGCGGACGATACCCGTATACCTCGATGTAATTTCGCTACGCAAAGTCTCGTTCACTCTAGCAATCAATGCCCTATCATTCCGGTCTTTCACATAGACAGCGGCAGAACCACCATTCCCCTGGACAAAGACAGACCATTGAACGATCTTCCCGGCTTGATCGACTGAAAGGAGCCCATTCTTCACGAGAAGGGCATTAAAATCAAGGGACGCGTGGACCGGGAGAAACCCATGGTCCCCGACAATGATAAAGGTGGTTTGGTCAAGAATGCCTGCCTGTTGTGTCGCCTCGATCATTGAGCCAATCAGCGTATCGATACGCTCAAAGGACGCAAAAACCTGAGGGGTATCGATCCCGCTGATGTGCTGCTCATGGTCAACATCTAAGAGGTGCATGAAGAGGAGGTTCGGTTTATACCTTCTCATAATTTCCGCGGCGAAGTCAGTAGTCATTTTATCCAAGGAAATACAACCGGCAGGGTCGTTAATAGGAAGCAGCGTAATGGGTCCAAACTGTTTTGCCAGATCCTCAAACAATCCCTCGGTGGAGCCTTGCCGAATCAGGTCAGCTATATCAGCGGTTAGGGCTAAATTTTCCGGAATGAGGTAATCTACTCGCGCCCCATAACTGGCCGGCCAGGTGACAATGGCGGTTTTCAGTCCTTTATCTTTTGCCGCTTCCCAGAGAGTCTTTGTCTGAATATCCGCCGACTTGAGATACCAATTCAGCAGACCCTGAGAGGGCGCAAAGATGAAATTGGAGACAACGCCGTGTCGCGCGGGGCGCACTCCTGTCACGATGGTGGTATGAGAGGGGTAGGTCAATGTGGGATAGACTCCCAGCATGCTTTGCGCATAACTGCCCCGTTGCAGTAAAGAGCGGAGATGCGGAATGTTGAGATGATACTGCTCTGGGTGGAGGTAATAGTCTGGCCGGAGACCATCAATAGAGAGCAAGATGACGTGGCGCGGGATAGTCTCGGCCTGCAGAGAATCTGGGGGGAGGAGAGTCCCGAGAAGGATGAAAAGAAGGACAAGTTTATAGAGCTTTTTTACGGTTGCCCTGGGTCCCCTCTCCCCGTTCACTGCCCATTTGTGCTCAGCTTGTCGCAGCACAGACTGCAGCAGCTCACGTGGCTTATTCCTTGTCCGCATTCATAGCCACCAGCTTCTGCATTCGCGGATCCAGCTCCACGCCCAACCCGTCAGCCAGCCGGTCCATGAAGTTAAACAGGCAGGTGATCAGCACGATGTCCACGACCTGCGCTTCACTGAAGCCGCGCTGCTGGAGAAACTCGAGATCTTCTCGCTTGGCCTGGGCAGGCTCGCGCGTGAGCTTTAAAGCGAACTCGATCATCGCCTTGTCTGGGGGTTCGAGCGGGGCGTTGGCGGGGTCGGTCTTGAGGTGCTTCACCAGCGTGTGGTTGCCAGTTTCCCGACGCAGAAACTCTGCGTGTGAGGCGGTTCAATAGTGACAGTGGTTCAGCGCAGACACCGCCGTGGCGATCATCTCTTCTCTGGCCCGCCCCAGGGTGGAGGCCCCAAAGGTAATGCCCATGGCCAGACGCCACACACTGTTGAGGGCTTCCGGCCGCAGTCCCATGCTCTTCATGATATTGGGGACGCCCCCGATGCTCAGCGGATGCTTCAGGATCTCCCCGTATACCTCTGCTAACCGTCCTGTGGCTTCATTTTCGGCAAATGTCTTCACCCAAGTCATATGACACCTCCTCCACAAATCTGGCTTGTCTCCTCTTAGACCAACCTGCCTCCTAGTGCAAGCGCGAGGTTGATTGCGGCTGGCAAGGGTTTTTGCCATGATCGGCTTGGCCGGTAGTGGAAAGAGAAGGAGGCACCAGTGGCCCAATTGACGACACCAGAATTCGACACCCTCATCACGCTGTTGGCCGAGCACCTCAGCCTCGACCGTTTTCACGAACGGCTGCTCAAGGCCAACGCCCTGGTTTCACGCAAACGCCCGCCTACCGTCCAAGCTTTGGCGGCTCAACTCTACCAGCTCAGCGCTGGCTTGCGACGCGCACACCCGGCGCGGTACGCGGTTGAGGTGTTGTGGCAGGAAATGCTCTCAGCTCGGGTGACCGAGGCCCACAGCAAGACCCTCGAAACCCTGGCCGAGCGGGTCAACGCCTGCCTGACCGAACGCCTGGAAGTAATCCCCGCCAAGAGCGCCGAGCTGCTCGCTGCACTCGGCGCCTATTACCAAGCTGTGGCCGCCCTGACCAGCGACGAGGTCGCGTACGTGGAGATGTTGCTACGCGCGAGCACCGACGTCGCACGCTTCTTCCGTGAACATAAGGAGGAGATCACGGCAATGCCGAAGGAAGGGTGAGGCTCCGACTTTCGCCTTTCACCTTGTTCCTTGCGCCTGATGCTGACTTTCACCTTTCGCCTTGTCCCTTTTGCCTCAATGGAGAAGGATCTGCCTTACTCTGCACTCTTTTCTTGAGCGCGCGAATGGTAGTAGTAAACATCTCACGCATGGCGCTCTTTTGCAGCGCCAGGGGCACGGGAAGTTTGGCCTTGTCCTTCGACGTCCCGGTATAGGTCAGCAGCGTCTTGGTGCCGTCGGGCGAAGGAGTCAGGCGGTACTCACCGCTGAGGTCAGCGAGCTGGTTCTCCACGGTCTTGATCGTGACTCGGTGTTCGTCAGGGAGGAAGGTGAACTCCAGGGTCAAGCGCTGGGGCTGACCCAGGATGACCATCTCGAACTCGACCACCTTATGATTGCCTTCGCCCTGCAGCAACTTGGCATAGCGTACAGTGTCGCTGAATTCCCCGCCGCGCTCGGGCTCGGTAAAGGCGCCAAAGACCGCCGCCACCGGCGCATCGAGCCGGGCGGTGAATGCCATCTCCAGAGTGTCGGCGGTCTTGTCGAGCTTTTCGCTAACAATCTCCGGGACTGGTCCTTGCCAACGGAGCGCCTCGGAGCGCAACTGATAGTAGCGCAGACCGAAGAAGGCGAGGCTGACGAGGAGCAGGGCCAGGAGGCCCCAAAGCGTTTTTTTCACACGGCAGGTGTCAACCGCTTTTTTGACGGACCACTGAGTCGAACCTAAGGGGTCGCGGGCGCGCTGAAATAGATGGGCTCGTCCCCACGCAACTGGTTCGGGTTCAGCACGTAGTGGCCGCCCAGGGAGGGAGTCCATATTTTTTCGGCCACCTCATAGTTCGCCCCGGTTAGGACATAGGCGAAGCTGCCGGTCAGCCCCCCGAGGAAGGCGTAGCCCAGCTTTGCCGGCATGTAGACCACGTTCGCCAGCACCGTAGCCGTACCCATACCGGCGTCTTCAGCAAAGTCGGCCCGCGCTAGAGCAGGCAGGGCCAGCAGCACGGCCACCAGGCCACACCCCAGCCAGCGTTTCATCTTTCTTCCCATGGCGTTCTCCTCTCAGCCCTCAGTTTTCACCACCCAGCCCTGGGGCAACAGCTTCAGCATATGCGCAAACGCGCTCTCAACGTACTCTTTGTCCTTGGACTCTAGCGTGACTTTCACCATGTAGTCTGGATCGCCGATCTTAGGGTACGACCCCAAGAGGAGCTGAGGATACTGCTTGAGCGTCTCGTTCAGGTGGACGGCGATCACACTCTCGGTCTCACGGGTGTAAATGATCTTCAGGTAGTAGGGATCGACAACAAAGCGATCTTTCAAAGCCAGAAACTTCTGCTGCAGGATCTCCGGAATACCAGGCAGGATATAGATATTCTCGACCTTGATGGTGGGAAAGCGCAGCTTGTCGTCCATGAGCAACTCGGCGCCTTCCGGCACTTCCGCCATTTTCAGGTGCGCGGCGTTCACCGGCCGATCACGCAGGTACTCGCGAATTTTGCTTTCGAGGACCGGGTGAACAATGACCCGACGGCCCAAGGCGCACGCCACCCCGGCGATGGTGATGTCATCGTGGGTTGGCCCAACGCCACCCGAGGTGAAGACGATATCACACTTGCTGTGAAAATCCCTCACCGTCTCAGCAATCACGTCCAGCTCGTCGGGGATCACCGTAATGCGCTTCAGCGTCACCCCGAGCTGGCGCAGCTCGCGAGCGAGAAAGGCAGAGTTGGAGTCTACCGTCTTCCCCGAGAGGATTTCGTTCCCGATGACCACGATGCCGGCACCCATCTCGCGCATAGAGAGCACTATAAACCCATCGGGCTGAGCCTGGCAAGCTTGCTGGTCAGATTACCCGTTTCTCGTAGGGGCGGCCCTACGGCTGCTCCAGCGCTTGCTTGCTACAAGCGGCCGCAGGTGTGAGTTTTTCTGTTTCCTCCCCTATGCACCAATTGAGCGTAAACACTGCAATAGAGGCAGCACCCCCTGGTTGCCCTGGGAAGGGGCAGACACGGGAGCTAGCGTTCTTCAACAAATCCCACATCCAGGTCCTTAAAGTCTTTGACCTCGCGCACCAAATAGTCTTTGAGCTGCTTCTTGAGCCGGCTTTCGAGCTGCCGCACGCGCTCGCGACTGATGCCGTACTGGTCGCCGATCTCCTGCAGCGTGAGCGGCTCTTCAGCCAACAAGCGCTTGGTAAAAATGACCTGCTCCTTGCCCCTGAGCGTGCGCGCAAACTCCGCCATTTTCTCGCTGATGAGCTGGTGGTATTCGGTCGCCGCCACCTCTTCTTCCGCTGTCGCCCGCTGGTCGGCCATCAAGTCCAGCAGCGTTGCGGATTCCTCATTTCCATCGAGCGGCATGTCGATCGACAGGTCACGCGCGGCCATGCGCTGTTCCATCTCCACCACTTCTTCTTCTTTCACCCCCAGGTGCTGGGCCAGCAGCTTGGGCTCGGGCGAGAAGCCTTCCGCCTCCAGCCGCTCTTTTTCCCGCTGCAGGTTGAAGAAGAGCTTGCGTTGGGCCTGGGTGGTACCGAGCTTGACCATCCGCCAGTTGTTCATGAGGTAGCGGATGATATAGGCCCGGATCCACCACACGGCATAGGACGGAAAGCGCACGCCCCGGTACGGATCAAAGTTACGCACCGCCTCCATGAGGCCAATATTGCCTTCCTGGATCAAGTCTAACAGGTTACGAAAAGCCCGTTGGTAGCTGCGCGCGAGCATCACTACCAAACGCAGGTTGGCGGTCACCAGCCGGTAAGCAGCTTCGATATCCCCATACTCTTTGTAGCGGACGGCGAGGTCGTGTTCTTCGGCGGGGGAGAGGAGGGGGTAGCGACGAATCTCAGCCAGGTAACGCTGGAGAGAATCATAGGGTACCAGCGCGGTGTCTGCCCCCTGCCCCTCGTGGTCTTTGGACGCGACCTCCTCCGCCGCCAAGGGCGCGGTCTCCGCCGTCTCCGCCAAGGATCCAACCTCTGCTAATAAGAGATTCTGGGGGTCGTCTTCAGTCAGGGCTGTCCCCGCGTTTTTACCTTTCGGGACACGTGCCATGATCAAAGCCAGTATAGAATCAATTTGCCTGGAATCAACCTGCACCCCTGACCTCGCGACTCCACTACGAAGCACAGTCACTGCGATGGCCCACTATAAGCGCAGATGCTTACGGGGATTTTCTTGGTAGCAACTTTCGAGCAGGTCCGCGGCCTGGCGCGCGCGTTCGCCGCCATCGCTGGGGATCTGGATCAGCAGTTTGACGTACATATCGCCGCCAGTGTTGGTCTTGGCGTCGGGCACGCCTTTCCCCTTGAGGCGGAGCTTCTGCCCGCTCTGGCTCCCCGGTGGGATCCTCAGCTTCACCTCGCCGCTGGGGGTTGGCACAGTAACCGTCGTGCCACTGACCGCTTCCCCCACGGTAATGGGCAAGTCGAGGAACAGGTCTTTCCCTTTGCGTTCAAGGTAGGGGTGGGGGCGGATACGAACGACCAGGTACAAGTCACCGACCGGTCCCTTGGGAGTACGGGCTGCCCCTTTGCCGGCGAGCCGGATACGTGAGCCTTCATCGACGCCGGCGGGAATCTTCACGGTCAGATGCTCGGGAGTAATCACGCGGCCGCTGCCATTGCAGCGCGCGCACCCGCCGGCACTGAGGCTGCCTGTGCCGCCGCAGCGCGTGCAGGTGCGGGAGCGTGCGAGCGGACCAGTACCCACTCGCACCTGCCCTTGGCCCCCACATTCGGGGCACAAGGTATTCTGCCCACCCCGTTGCCCTCCAGTTCCGCGGCAGACTGGGCAGGGAACGGGCCGCTGGATCGAGAGCGTTTGGCTGGTACCGCGTACGGCATCGAGCAGGTCAAGGTCGAGAATATACTCCAGATCCTCGCCTGGCCCGACATTTGCCTCCTGGCGCCCCCGGCCCAAGCCACCGAGTAAATCACTAAAAAAGTCTTCAAATCCAAAAGAGGAGGAACCGCCACGTCGGCCAAACTCGAACCCGCCGGCATTGCTCCACTGCTTGTATTCCCGCATCCTCTCCGGGTTGAAGCCGGGCTGCAGCCCTTCCTCACCAAACTCGTCGTAGAGTTTACGCTTGTCCTTATCGCTCAGCACATCGTACGCAAACGAGAGTTCTTTGAACCGCTCCTCGGCCTCCTTTTTGCCAGGGTTGATATCCGGGTGGTACTTACGGGCGAGCTTGCGGTAGGCTTTTTTGATGTCCTCGGCAGACGCAGTGCGACTGACGCCGAGAATCGCGTACAGATCTCTCTTTGCCATCTATCGTGCCTCTTCGGGCGTCACCTTCCAGACCTTCCCGGCTGCGATCTCACGCAGCGCAGTCACCACCTCTTTGTTCTCCGACCTGACCAACGGGCGGGCGCCTTGGAGCAATTCCTTCGCCCGACGTGCCGCCACCACAACCAATTCAAAGCGGCTAGGGACCTTGGCTAAACAGTCCTCTACGGTGATACGAGCCATAAATGTCCTTTCTGAGGAGTCGCTATAGGTACACTTTATTTTTTAGCGGAAAAGGTGGTGAAAAGAAACTGCTTTTCATGACCTTGACAATTTGCGAACGGCGGGTTACTTCCGGTCCGAGAGAAAGCTATGGGGTTCTGGCAGCGTCTGCTCGCAGGCGAACCACTAGAAGTACACAATCCAGAGCGCCTGCTGCCGGAGTTGCTGGCGAGCTATCAGGAAGAAGTTCGCCTAGCCCAGCAATTTCGTGTGCATGCAGACCACGCTCCCCATCAGGCTGGAGCCCAGGGGTTGCGAGCGGCGGCTAAGGAACAAGAGCAGCTCGTATCCTGGCTCCGTGACGAGATCGTTGCCCGGGGCGGGGAGGGCAATGACAACACTGGCTCCATTTCCATTAAGGAAGGCAAGAACCACTGGGTCCGGGTCGTACACGATATGCAAGACAACCTGGCCCTAGAGCGGCGCTACAACGAGCAGGCGATCCGCTACGATCCGGCGCTCCCCGAGGTGGCGGCTCTCTTCCGCACGCTGGCACGCGAGAAAGGGCAGATCAGCGCGCTGCTGCGTGACATCGCGTCGCTCGCCGACCCTCACGCTCTGGATTAGCCCGCTATTCTGCGGCTCTATTCTTCTTCTTCCTCCGACGCCGGCCGCTCCTCTCCCCCGCGGAACGGACGCGGGGCAAAGTGCCCTTGCACCGAGGCCGCAGAGGGTGGCGTCCAGGGCTGCCCCTGCCCGGGTCGCGGCGGCGCGGGGTGTGGCCTGGGGGGGCGTGGGTGACGCGGCTGGTCGTGGCGCCACGGCTTTTGCCGCTCTGGCCCACCGGCCGGATGCTTGAGTCGGTTGCCGATGAAGCCGATGCGCTCCTCGATTCGCTTGAGCGCCGCGGTCACCGGCGTCAGGTGTTCCATCAAGTTGCGCCGGATCAGATCGGCCACGATGGGCAAGAAGGTGTCCGCCGGGGCCTGGCCGTCCGGGTGGGCCGCGCTGGCTGCGCTCTTGAGCGCTTGCAGCTCGCTGTTGAGCGTGGATAAACTATTTGTGATTTTCTCTTCCAGGTCGTCGAGCCGGGGGGCGAGCCGCGCGAGCGGATCCGGGGCCGGCTCCACGGCAGCAGTCACGGGTGGCTGTGGACTTTTCGCGACGCGGGGTTTCGCCGCCATCGCGGCCTTTTTTGCCCTTGGCACGCGGGGGGGTGTCGGAGAGACAGCTTTTGCCATGAGATCCTTTCTCCTCCTGCGCGCAGCGCGCGCGGCGTTGGGGCGGGCCCCTGAGTAGCCGGCGGGAACGCCGGCTACAGCAGCCCGGTCGTGTATTCTAACAGCTCACTGAGCTTGCGGATTTTGCTGGCGCGCACCGGCCATTCGTCCGCTGGGGCATGGGCAAACTCGTCGACCTGATGCTTCAGGCTCTGTTCGATGGCCACAACACAGCGGTGGAGGTAGTCCTGTTCCCGCTGCCGGCGGCGAGCCTGGAGAATCGCGCGGAGGTGGATGATCTCAGCCATAATCTGCAGAGGAGTCTTCCCCACCCTGCTCTTCAAGCCCCCGCTCCGGGGTTCTGGTGGTGTAGACGCCAGCCGCCGCTCGCATACCACTCGATCTGGCGTGCGAGGCCGAGCAAGATGCGCACGTCGCGGTCTTCGAGGCCAGCGCGCCCCAGAATGCGACGGAGAGCAAACATGATGTGTTCGGGATTATCGCCGTGCAAGAAGCCAATCTTGAGCAGCGCGCCCTTCAGTTTCTCGTACATCAGCTCCTGCCGTTCCGCAACCGCCAGCGGCCGTGGCGCGCCGCTGGCGCTGGGCTCCTGCGTGGCGAGAAACACCTCGTAGCAACAGAGTAATACCGCCTGGGCAACGTTGAGAGAAGGGTATACCGGGTCGGTGGGAATCGTTAGGAGCTGGTGACAGAGCCGCAAATCGTCGTTCGCCAAGCCGCTGTCTTCGGGTCCAAACACCAGGGCGACCCGGTTGGCCGTGGCCGCAGCCACGACGTGCGGAGCACGCGCCCGCGGAGTTCGGGCGTCGTCGCGGTACAACCCCGGGCGACAGGTGGTGCCGACCACCAGTCCACAATCGGCGACCGCGGCGCGCAGCGAGGCGTGCACCTGCATGGAGTCGAGCACGTCGCGAGCGTGGACTGCCATGGTTTCCGCCTGCTCGCGACACAGCCGGGCGGGATTCACCAGCGCCAGGTCACTGATCCCCAGGTTGCGCATCGCCCGCGCCACGGCGCCGATATTCCCCGAGTAGTGGGGCCGGACGAGAACGATCCGTAGGTTCGTAAGGCTCATACAGGCTCTGAGGGTCGCCGCTCCCTAGAGGGGCTGAGAATCCTTTGGTGATCCTTCGACAAGCTGAGAGTGACCGGGTTATAGGAGCGGCCCGCCATAGCCACCTGCCAAAGAGGCCACCCCCACGGGGTTACTCCTACCCAGTTCGGCAACCGTTTGGCAGGCTTGTTGCAGCACGACTAGAAACGGGGGCCGCAGCCGGCTAACGCTTGACAGCCGCGGCGCTCGTGGCATTGTCAGCACCGCGCTGCTGCCGCAGCCAGCGAATGATCGCTTCTCTTTGCACGAACGGTCCACGCCGGCGCGCGTAGTTGTTTTCCCGGTACACGATGTCCGCTTCGAGCAACTCTTCCAGATAGCGATGGAGGGGGTAGGCCCCTCCTTCTTCTCCCATCTCCTGCAGCAGCCTACGAAGGCGTTCGAGCCACTCGCCATCGAGCTGGATCTCGACGCGCAGTGGCCGACCGATGGTAAGGACCTTGGACCGGATGTTCTTTTCCATGGACTCACGACGCTTCGTAGGTTGTTGTAGTATTTCCCTATTCTCTCGACTTTTGCAAGGCCGGCCCCTACACTTCGAACCTGACACCTTTTCACATACCGCTCGAATACCACGATGAAGACCTCAAGGCCATACTCATTAAGGCTTTTCGCCAGTGCTCGGGCATTCTTTCCCTCTCCCGCACGCGGGACAGGGAACCTTCAGCCTAGCACAGGGTGAAAACGCTGAGGTTGTGACCACTAGCGGCTGGTCATCTCTCCCCTGTTTGGCACACCACAAGTAGTGACTCCCGGCTTGCCTGCACCCTGAGCCGGGGTTGCACGGCGCACGTGCGCGTGAGAGCTTGCATATGAGGAGCGCCCCCGGCATCCTCTTGTACAGGAGTTATGGCTACCGTCTGTGCCACCGCTACCGCTCATCCCCCGTATCGCTACGAGCAGGACGCCGTTCGGGACTCTTTGCCGTTGTGGTTAGCAGCAGATGGGAAACTGCTTTCCCTCGCTCGGCGGGTCTTTGAGAACGCCGCGGTACAGACCCGCTACGGCTGCCGACCCCTGCTTGACCTGGCCAAGCCACTGTCAGTGACCGAGGCAAGTCAGCTCTATCAACAACAGGCGCGCGCCCTGGGCGAGCAGGTGGCGCGCGCCTGTCTGGAACGGGCAGCCGTTGACCCAGGCATGGTGGATCTCATCATCACCACGTCCTGCACAGGCTTCATGATCCCCTCGCTTGACGCCTATCTGGCCAATGCCTTGGAGTTGTCGCTCCACGTCAAGCGCTTACCGGTGACCGAATTGGGATGCGCCGCCGGAGCCGCGGCCCTGGCGCGCGCGTTTGACTACCTGTGCGCATTTCCCAACCAGAGCGTCCTGGTGGTGGCAGTAGAATTGCCCTCGCTCACTTTTCAGATGTGTGACCTCTCCGCTGCCAACATAGTGTCGAGTGCGCTGTTCGGTGACGGTGCCGCGGCGGTGCTGCTGCGGGGGAAGCCGATGGCCGAGAAGCCGCGGATTCTCGCTACCGAAAGCACCCTCTTGCCGCAGACCACCGGACTGATGGGCTTTGACCTCAAGGACTCAGGTTTGCACATCGTCCTTTCTGCCGAGATTCCCGAGGTCGTGTGCGCCGAGGTGCCGGGTTTGGTCGAGCGGTTCCTGGGCCGCCAGGGTCTGACGATCACGGCTGTGACGCACTTTCTGCTGCACCCTGGTGGCCGGCGCGTCCTTGATGGCCTGGCTCAATGCCTGAGGCTCTCGGCTGCTCAGACTGTGGTCAGCCGAACCATCCTGCGCAACTATGGCAATCTATCGTCCGCGTCTGTGCTGGTTATTCTTGACCGCTTCCTCACGACGGAGCACACTCGGTCCGGAGATTTGGGTTTGCTCCTCGCCTTTGGTCCAGGGTTCAGCGCAGAAGCGGTGCTGCTGCGCTGGGAGTGACAAGCAAGGGCATGGCGCACAGACGGTCGAAACTTCAGGGGACAACATGCTTTTCAGCCTTCGGTCTCGCCTTTTTACTCCCTCACCCGCCGTGCGGGAGAGGGTTGGGGTGAGGGCCGTCCGGTCGAGTTGCTGCTGTATGCTCCCTCTCCCTGGCCCTCTCCCGCATTGCGGGAGAGGGAACCTGTGCTCCAAAGACGTGAAAAAGGGTCCACAATGTCTCGCTGGTACTTCGCGCTCCTCAGCGGTTTCGCTTGCCTGCGTCTGGTCGAGCTAGGAGTTTCCCTCCGCCACCAGACCCGTTTGCTCGCCGAGGGAGCGGAGAAGGTGCCGGAGCCGTTCTACCCGCTGATGGTTGGTATCCACGCCGGCCTCTTTATTGCCAGCGGCCTGGAGGTGTGGCTGTGCGAGCGGCCTTTCGTGCCGCTGCTCGGCTGGTCTATGCTGACTCTGCTCGGGTTGTGCCTGGCCGGGCGGGTGTGGGTGTGGCGTAGCCTGGGTGAGCAGTGGAACGTGCAGATCGTAGTCTCGGCGCGCCCGGTGGTTGATACGGGGCCGTACCGCTACGTGCGCCATCCCAACTACACAATTGTGATCATCGAAATGTTCGCTCTGCCGCTGGTCTACAGTGCCTATCTCACCGCTCTGGTCTGCTCCGCGCTGAATGCCGGCATCCTGTGGCAACGCATCCATTACGAAGAGGGCGCTCTGAGCGCGCACCCGGAGTACGTGGCCAAGATGGGGACGAAGCCGCGGTTCCTCCCCGCCCTTAGCAGGGGCCGGTGATGCTGCTCCTCGCCCGCAGGAACCTGCTCGTTCATAAGGGCCGTTTCCTCCTCGCTATTGCCGGGATCACTTGCTCTGTTGTGTTGGTGCTCCTGCTGATGGGCCTATACGCCGGCTGGCGCGACAACATGGCCGCTTACCTGCGCCACGTGCATGCGGACCTGTGGGTCGGGCAGAAAGGCGCCTACGATCTCTTTCACACGCTGTCACTCCTCCCCACCCTCGGCGAGCAATCCCTCCGGCAGGTCGCCGGGGTCGGAGAGGTCTCGTCTTTTGTCGGCCGCCTCATGACCTGCGAGGTGCAGGGGCGGCAACGGCACACCTTCATCGTCGGCGTGGATGACGCGGGCAACGGGCCGGTGGACATTGTAGCCGGCCGGGGAGCCCTGCACGACAGAGAGATTGTGATCGACCAGGTCTTCGCCCGTAAAGAGGGCATCCATCTGGGCGAAAGCCTGACCGTGGCTGGCGAGCCGCTACTGATAGTCGGCATCGCCCGAGGGGGAAACTGCTTCCTCTACCAATATGCCTTCGTCACTCTGGCACAGGCCAGGCGGCTGTTCGGCCTGGACGGGATGGTGAATTATTTCCTGGTCCGGCTCGCGCCTGCGGCCAGCGCCGACGAGGTGACCGCACGGATCGAACAGGCTTCGTCTCTTGTGTCGGTCTTCTCCAAGGAGCGGTTTATCGCCAACAACCTATCCCTGACCGGCGACAATTTCTTGCCCATTCTGCGTGTGCTGGAGGTGATCGGCTTGCTGGTGGGCACGGTGGTGATCGGCCTCACGATCTACGCCCTAACGGTCGAACACGGCCCGGAGTACGGCGTGCTGAAGGCTGTCGGCGCGCCGAACCGCACGCTTTACTGGACTGCTTCGTTGCAAGCGATCGTCTGTGGACTTTTCGGTTGGCTCCTGGGTTTGCCGCTCAGTTGGGGGGTCGTCGTCTTGGCCCAATACTTCGTGCCGCAATTCCCCGCGGCCTCCTACCCTCGCCATGCCCTGTGGATGCTTGGCTGCACGCTCGGCATGAGCTTGGTCGCGGCGGTCGTGCCGGCTCGCCGCATCGCCCACATCGACCCCTTGCTAGCATTCAAAGGCTAAAGAAGGGGTTAGAGGCTGGGGATTAGGGGCTGGCAATGGCTCGGGACTCAGAACTCAGGACTCTAGACTCTAGACTCCAGACCCTAGACTCTCCCAGTCTCATCCACTTGCAGGACGTCAGCAAAGTCTACGGCACGGGCGAGGGCACGGTGCGGGCGGTGGACCGGGTGAACCTCAGCGTACGGACCGGCGAGTTGGTGCTGGTTCTCGGCCCGTCGGGCGCGGGGAAGACGACGCTGCTGGCGCTCATCGGCGGGCTCCTGCGGCCAACGAGCGGCACAGTGCGCGTGGCCGGGACGGAGTTATACCGACTCTCGTCGGTGGCGCTGTCACGGTTCCGTCTGCAGCAGATCGGGTTTGTCTTTCAGTTTTTCCAGTTACTGTCAGCCCTCACAGCGCGTGAAAACGTCGAGGTCGTGCTCCGCCTGGGGGGGTACACGCCACGAGCGGCGCGTCAACAGGCTGAAGAATTACTGGACCGCTTCGGGCTGAGCCAGCGCCTCACGCACCTACCCGCCGATCTCTCGGGCGGAGAGAAACAGCGTGTAGCCCTAGCACGCGCTCTGGCTTTGCGCCCGCCGCTGCTGATTGCGGACGAGCCAACTGGCAGTTTAGATTCACGCAGCGGCGAGGAAGTGATCCGCCTCCTGCGCCGCCTGGTCGATGAGGAGCAGCGCACAGTGCTCATCGCCAGTCATGACCAGCGGATTATTCC
>WNGG01004624.1_pt1 | contig 28491 bp, 29 predicted proteins | sample 5400661 | NCBI WGS metagenome assembly WNGG01 (sample SAMN13153372, study PRJNA577476) | soil metagenome | isolation source: 100 cm soil or saprolite under Garry oak tree replicate 1 | place: USA:California | collected 2016-06-15
CCCGACGCTGATCGCAGGATTCCTCTGGGTGGCGATGTACGACTTCTTCTTCGGCTCGCTCAACCACGTCGTCCTGAGCTCGTTCGGTCTTGGCCCGGTTGACTGGATCGGGTCGTTCCCGATGCCTGCCGTAATCGTCGCCAATATCTGGCGCGGGACGGCTTTCACCATGATCATCTTTCTCGGCGCTCTCAAGACCATCCCGCCCGACATCTACGAAGCCGCCCGCATCGACGGCGCCAACGCGTGGCGCCGTTTCTGGGACCACACACTCCCGAGCCTCCGGCCGATCGCGGCGCTCGCGTTGTTATCCATCACGATGTCGACGTTCGGCACCTTTATCGTGATCCAGACGCTCACGAACGGCGGACCGGGCAACGCCACCGAAGTCATCGCGCTGTTCGCCTTCCACACCGCGTTCAAGTCGTTCTCCATCGGCTATGGCTCTGCGATCGCCGTCGTCATGCTCGCGCTGAACTTCGCTTTCGCCATCATTTATCTGCGTTGGTCAAGGGCCCGGGCGTGACCACGCGCGCGGCGTCGCGTGTCGCTAGGACTGCCGCCGCGCCGCGAGGCGCGTCGTGGGTCGAGGCTCTGGCGGTCCACATCGTCTTCGTGCTGGTCGTGGTCTTCTTCCTTGTGCCCTTCGTCTGGCTGTTCACCGCGGCTTTCGATGCCGACGCGGTGGCGTATATCCGTTTCCCCGCCCAGCCGACGCTCGACAACTTCGTTCGCATCTTCACCGAACATGACTTCGGCCGTGCCCTGTTGAACTCCGTCTTCGTCGCGGGCTCGACGATGGTCCTCGACGTCATCGCGGTCGCGCTCGCCGGCTATTCCCTGTCGCGTCTCGAGTGGCGGTTCAAGTCTTGGATCACCTACGCCGTCCTGTTGCTCCAGACGATGCCCCTGTCCGCGACGATGGTCCCGATCTACGGCCTCGCGCGCGCGCTCGGCCTGCGCAACTCGTATGCCGGGCTCATCCTCATTCATGCGGCGATCGAGCTGCCGTTCCTCATCTGGTTGATGAAGAACTTCTTCGACAACGTGCCCCGCTATCTCGAGGAGGCCGCCTGGTTGGACGGACGTTCCAAGCTGCGCGCGCTCGCGGAGATCGTCCTCCCCGTGGCGCGCAACGGCATCGGCGTCGTCGCGGGTCTCTCGTTCCTTGCCGCGTGGGCCGAGGTCCTGATGATGATCATCCTCATCGACTCGCAGGACCTGAAGACCGTACCGCTCGCGTTCTACGAGACCTTGCGGACTCAGGGTGGCTACACCGAAGTGCAGTACGGTCTCGTCGCGGCGATGGGGGTGCTCTACGCAGTTCCGGTCATGGCCATTTTCCTGGCCACTCGCCGAATGATGGTGCGTGGTCTCGTCGCGAGCTCGAGAGGCCTCTAAGGATGGCGCGCGTCGCGTACGACGACGTGTCGAAGCGCTTCCCGACCCAGGACCGGCCGGCGGTCGATCATCTCACTCTCGACGTCGCGAACGGCGAGTTCCTGGTGCTGCTCGGTCCGTCCGGGTGCGGCAAGACGACGGCGCTGCGAATGCTCGCCGGGCTCGAGTATCCCGATAGCGGTGACATCCTGATCGACGGCCGGAGCGTCGTTCGGCTCGAGCCGAAGGACCGCGATGTCGCGCTCGTCTTTCAGAGCTACGCGCTTTACCCACACATGTCGGTGCGCGACAACATCCAATACCCGCTACGCGTCCGGAAGCTCACCGCCGCGGAACGCCTGACCAAGGTCGACCGGGTTGCGGATTTGCTCGGCATACGGCAGCTTCTGCCAAGGCGGCCCGCCCAACTCTCGGGCGGCGAGCAGCAGCGTGTCGCGCTCGCGCGCGCGATCGTCCGCGAGCCGCGCGTGTTCCTCATGGACGAGCCGCTTTCGAACCTCGACGCGAAGCTGCGCACGCATACGCGGACGGAGCTCAAAGCGCTGCAGAAGCAGCTCGGCGTGACCACGATCTTCGTCACGCACGATCAGGCCGAGGCCATGACGATGGGCGATCGGATCGCGGTGCTCGACGCGGGTAAGCTCCAGCAGCTCGGTACACCCGACAACGTCTACCAGCGGCCCGCGAACCTCTTCGTCGCGCAGTTCATCGGCAGCCCCCCGATGAACATCGTCGACGCCAGCCGCGATGGCGAAGCGCTCGTGCTCACCGGCGGCTGGCGCGTGGAGGCGCCGCGGGGGATTGCTGGCAGCGATGGGATCAAGGTCGGGCTGCGGCCTGAGGCGATCGACCTCGAGCGCGCGCCCGCCTCGGGGGCGCAGCCGGCCGAGGTCCTCGTTTCTGAGCCGCTCGGTAGCGAGGTCATCGTGAACGTGAAGCTCGGCGACGTGCTCCTCAAGGTCCGGACCGGTCCGGACGTACGGCCGGATCCCGGCACACCCGTTTTCCTGCGCGCCCGACCCGACGGCGTGCGTGTCTTCGACGCCTCGAGCGGCGCCGCTCTGAATTGACCACGGAGAAGCTCCCGAAAGCGGACCTCGTTCTGCATGGGCACTTCGAAAAAGATCACGAGCGTCGTTACGCGCACGTGCCGTTCGACATGCCCGCAGGCCGGCGGCAGATTCACATCCGATACTCGTACAACGATCAGATCGATTCCGACCCGACGCTTGTTGGCGGGAACACTCTCGACATCGGTCTCTTTGACGAGCGAGGAATAGCTGAGAGCAGCGCCGGATTCCGCGGATGGAGCGGCAGCGAGAAGATGGAATTCACGATCGACGAGTCGTGGGCCACTCCGCCCTACCGCAAGGGCAAGATCCGCGCGGGCCGCTGGCACGTGCTGCTCGGTCCGTACAAGGTTGGCCCGCGCGGCTGCGATTGGGACGTCGAGATCTGGTTCGACCCGGGTCTGCGCTCTCGCTGGACGGGGGTCGGCCTTTCGCGTCGCGTCGACCCCGATCCGCTGCCCGAGGCGCGGCCCGGCTGGCTGCGCGGCGACCTCCATTGCCACACGCTCTATTCGGACGGTGATTCGTGGCCGCCCGAGATGCTGAGCGCCGCGAGCGACGCTGGGCTCGACTTCCTCGGCGTGACCGACCACAACAATGTCGGCCATCAGCTCGCCTACGGGCCAGGTGGCGATGGCCTTCCGATCGTCGTTCCCGGCATCGAGGTCACCACCTACGGCGGGCACTGGAACGCGTGGGGCACCGATCGCTGGTGGGAATTTCGTGATCCCGAATCGAAGGCCGTCGAGCGAACCATCCGCGCCGCCGCGGACAGCGGCGCCGTCGTCAGCATCTGCCACCCGAAACCATTCGGGCCGGCGTGGGAATACGAGGGCGTGTCGGGGTTTCATGCGGTCGAGGTCTGGAACGGACCGTGGGCTCAGCTCAACGCCGCTTCGCTCGCGTTCTGGGAGAGCCTCTTGCGTCGTGGCTATCGGTCCGTCGCACTCGGCGGAAGCGACACTCATTACTTGCACGGGCGCGATCTCGGCGCCCGCGACGCCGATTCGCTCGGGACTCCGACGACGTGGGTTCAGGTCGGCGACCGTCGGACGGTCGACGCGATCCTCGCGGCGCTCCGCGAGGGCCGGTCGTTCGTCTCCGAGTCGCCGCGCGGACCGCAGCTCTACCTAGAGGCCGACCATGGCCGTGCCGGACGGGTCTCGGTCGAGGTACGCGGCGGCGCCGGAGGGCGGCTTGAGCTCGTCACCGATGTCGCCTCTCCGATCGTGAGCATGGTCGACCGCGATGCGTGGGACGGCGCGTTCGATGTTCCCGCCGGCGCGGCATATGTGCGCGCCCAGCTCACCTCGGCGCGCGGCGATGTCCGCGCCCTCGCAAATCCGGTGTGGGCAGACCGTCTCTGACGAAGAGCTACACCTTCATCACGGCCCGGCTGCGATGACGCGCGAACGCGTTGGCGTAGGCGTCGTCGGCGTTGGGATCATGGGACGAAGGCACGCCGAGAACGCGGCCCATTCGATCCCCGGGGCGCGCCTCGCCGCCGTCTTCGATGCCGATCGCGCCGTCGCCGCCAGCGTGGCCGGAGAGCTCGACGCAGCTACCTGCGCGACTCTCGACGAGCTGCTGGCGCGGCAGGACGTCGGAGCGGTGGTCATCGCGTCACCCTGGCGTTTCCACGCTGACCAAGCCGTGGCCGCGCTTTTGAGGGGAAAGGACGTGCTGCTCGAGAAGCCGATGGCGCACTCGCTCGCGGAGTGCGACCGCATCACCGCGGCGGCGCAGCGGGGAGCTGCCCGCCTGCAGATCGGATTCATGCGGCGGTTCGATCCGGCGTACGCCGAGACGAAGCGGCTCGTTACGTCGGGCGCGCTCGGGGAGCCGCTTCTCTTCCGCGCGGTCCATCGCGATCGAGAGGCCACGCCCCTGCCGGCGTCGAGCGGCGTGACGGAGATGATGTTCGAGTCGACCATCCACGACTTCGACCTGTCGCGGTTCTTCTTTGGGGACGAGATCGTGGCAGTCACGACGACCGCGTCGGTGCTGTGTCATACCCACGACTCGCACGGGCACGCCCCGAATGCTGCACTGAACGCGGTGCGGTTCGCGCGTGGCGCGCTCGCGGACATAGAGACCTACTGGGGTGCGCTGTACGGGTACGACGTCCGGAGTGAAGTCGTTTGCGCGAACGGTACGGCGATGATCGGCCAGAAGCCGGGCTCCGGGTCCGGGCTCGCCGTCTATACACCGGGCCAAGCGAAAAGTGACCTCTTTCCGGGGTTCCTCGAGCGCTTCGCCGAGGCCTACCGCGCGGAGCTCGCCGACTTCGTCGATGGCTGCCTCGAGCGCCGCCCACCCGCGGTGACCGGGAAAGATGGTAGAGCGGCGGTGGCGGCTGCCCTCGCCGGAATCGCCTCGTTCAAGAGCGGCCGGGCCGAGCCGGTAGCGGGGTGAGGGGTTTGCGTCTCGGAGAAGGTCGTGGCCGATGACTAGGCGCTGCCGCGCTCGGCGGCGATGAGGTCGAGAACGAGGGTCGACCATCCGAAGTCGCGGGCTCCCTGGCCCTCGCCGGTCAGGGGATCGTAGAACTCGCGGATCCCGCTCGATGCCATCATCCGCACGGTGCGCTCGGCGAGCTCGCTTGCGATATCGGCGCGCCCGTGCGCGCGCAGGCCCCAGTAGAGGTACCAGTTCACGTTGATCCACGTCGGGCCGCGCCATGTCGTGTTCGTCCGCCACTTCGGGTCGAACGACGGCTCCGTCGCGGCAACGCTCGGGACCGGGTACGGCAGCCAGAACTCGCGCTCGTTCAGGAGATGCTCGTCGATGAGACGTCTTGCTTTCGATGGGTCGAGGTCGTCGAGAATGAGCGGAAAAAGCGATGAGAACGTGAGCGTCTTTGCCGGCTCCTCGCTCCGGCCGGCGAGATCCCAGAAGACCCCGGCCTTCTCATCCCAACACTTGGCCTCGAGCGCAGCTCGAACCCGGCTTGCGCGAGCGTTGAACTCGTCGGCCTCGCGCGCGAGTTCGGTGAGCTTCGCGAGACAACGGAGTCCGTCCGCGTAGATCGCGTTCACCATGACGTCCTCCCAGGTGAACACGTCGAGCGCCGGGATGCGCGCGGGGTCGGCGCGGTGCGGGGCGTATGCGTCGAAGAGCCGCTGCATCGATCGGTGCAGCTGCGGCCGCATTTCCTCCGGTGGTCCGGTGGTAATCCCCATCAGGCGGTCGTACTTCGGACTCGCGTCGAGACCGGATTCGTCGGGCTGGATGATCGCGACGAGCGAGTCGTCATCGGGATCGCGGTAGGCCTTGAGCCAGCGGAAGAAACGGCGGATCGGCGGCAGGACGTCACGCACGAACTCCTCGTCGCCGGTCGCCTGATAGATCCGCAGCACCGCACGTGCGACCACCGGCGGCTGGATCGTCGCGGTATAGAAGGGATCGGCGAGGGTGATCGAGTACTCCCGAAGCGCCGCGTCGTGCGCGCTCTTCTCCCAGAGGAGCATGTGAGGGATGAAACCATCAGGCCTCGAGCCCTGCATCAAGCAGCGGATCTCTTGCTTGGCGAGCTCAGGATCGACGTGCAACAGCGCGATCGCGTGGAACGCGCTGTCCCAGAACCACTGGAACGGATAAGTCGTAGGCGATGGGCACACGAAGTCGTACCGCTGTCCCGCCCACGCCGAGATCCCGCGCTGCCGGTTGCCCTCGAGTACTCGACGCGCATCGGCGGCGACTTTGTCCCAATCAGAGCGCATGCGCGCGGATTATCCGACGGGCAGCGCGGGTATGATGCGAAAAAGGCGCCCGCGCGAGCCGCTCAAGGTGACGACGGCGCCGGAAGTTCGCCCCGATCCGGGAACGCGCGTCTATCTGCGCGCCGCGCTGAATTGACCGCGGCGGATCTGTCGCGTCGTTCGCTGACGCTGACCGGCCACTTCGAGGAGGATCACGAACCCGATCTGGGCGGATCAGATCTAGCGACGAGCACACGGGGGTCGTCGGTCGCGAGGACATCGATTCCGATCTTGGCAAAGGCACCCGCCTCAGCGGGGTCGTTGGTGTGGGGCGCCATGACAAGCAGTCCCGCTTCATGCAGACCGTCGACGACGTTCCCGTCGAGGGGCCGGAAGCAGGGATGGGCGTAACGCGCGCCGACCGCGGCGCAGACCTCGATCATCTTCAGGGTCGTCGTCCGCGAGAAAAGCACGCTCCTCGGGACGTCCGGCGCGGAGGCGCGCACTTCGCGCACGAGCGTCGGGTCGAATGAACCGGAGATCAGCTCGACTCCGTCAGCGGCTCCGGATCCGGCGAGCCGGCCGAGCGCCGCGCCGGTCCGGGCGCCCTTGAGCTCGACATAGATGCCGATCCGCCCGCGCGCCAGGTCGAGTACGTCGGCAAGGCTCGGCACCCCCTGGCCCTGTCCGAGGTCTACGCGCGCGAGCTCGGCCGCGGTGAGCTCGGCAACCGATTCGGACCGCCGCGCGACCCGCCGCAGGTCCTCGTCGTGGATCACGACGAGCTCTCCATCGCGACTGAGGTAGACGTCGAGCTCGACCAGGTCGAGCCCGAATTCGATCGCGAGCTCGATCGCACGGAGCGTGTTCTCCGGCGCAAGGGCGCTCGCTCCGCGATGTCCGACCGTGCGTGGCCGGGCTCGATCGAGCTTCACGACGCGCTCACAAGGCGTTTACGCAGCGTTCCATCCCAGGCGTAGACTCGCCACGAATTTGTAGGGGGAGGCGTGTCCATGGGCATCGAGAAGCGCACTGTGGAAGGACGCGCCGAGGTGGACTCCACGTACCGTCTCTCGCGGCGCAACTTCCTCATCAGCACGGGGGCACTCATCGCGGCGTCAGCATGCAGCACCGCGCCGCCGCAGACGGCGACGCAGAACCTTCCGGAAGGGACGGTGAAGCTCACTGCGTGGACGATCGGGCCCGACGCACCGTCGTACTACCGGCGCGACAACCTCATCGCCGCCGGCGAGACGCTCGGCAAAGCGGTCGCGGCCCAGAGCCCGAAGACCTCGATCCAGGTCGACGCGACCTTTGAGAGCGGCGGGCAGTGGGGGGACTACCTGCAGAAGTTCACGCTGGCTGCGGAGGCGAAGACGTCGCCGGACATCATCCTCGCAGGCCACGAGAACTTCGCGCCGTGGGTCGGACCCGGATACATCGTGCCGCTCGACGACCTCATCAAGAAGTACCAGAACGAGGGCGACATCAAGGACGTCATCCCGACGCTCTGGACCGCGATGAAGCTCAAGGGCAAGACATACGGCGTCCCGCAGGACACCGAGGCTCGCCCGATGTACTACCGCAAGGATCTGCTCGCGAAGATGGGCTGGTCGAAGGACAAGATCGACGGGCTGCCCGATGCGGTGAAAAAGGGCGAGTTCGCGTGGACCGACTTCGTGGCGACCGCGAAGGAGGCCGTCAGCAAAGGGATCGTCGGTCCCGGCATGGGCTGGTACAGCCGGCCGAGCAAGGGCGCTGACATCTACATGTTCTATTACCAGAACGGCGGCGAGATGCAGGACTCCGCAACCGCCAAGCTGGTCATCGTGAAGGACGCTTTGCAGAAGCACTTCCAGGTCCACGCTGACGCCGTCGTCAACGACAAGATCATGACGAAGACGATCTACGGCATGGACGCCGGCAAGGAGTGGCATCCGACCGTGACCGACGGAAAGGTGCTCTTCTACAACGCCGGCACCTGGACGTGGAAGGACTGGCAGGCGACGTACAAGGTCGCCGAGCAGGCACTGTGGGACAACGTCGGCTTCATGCTGATCCCGGCCGCGCAGCGCGGCGGCAAGCCCATCACCGTCTCGCACCCGCTCGCATACGCCGTGACATCGAACGCGAAGGACCAGGATCTCGCGTTCCGGCTCATCGCCAACGCTACGACACCCGAGCTCAATTCGAAGCACTCGGTGACGAGCGCGCACCTCGCCGTCCTCACGACGCAGAAGGACGACCCGACGTACAAGCAGGACAAGTTCCTGCTCGCGACGCAGTACATGCTCGACTACACGAAGTTCATCCCGAACCACGCGAAGTTCGGCGTCTACGACGACGTGCTCTACCGGTTCCTCGGCGCGGTCGAGCAAGGACAGTTCACGCCTGCGCAGGCCGTGGACAGCGCCGTGAAGGAGCTGCAGGGCCAGCTGGGGGACGAGCTCATCGTTAGGTAGGCCGATGGCGCGAACGCAGGCGATAGCGCTCCCGCGGGAGCGGCGGACGGCGGCGTGGTGGCGAACGAACGCCACCGCGCTGCTCTTCATGGGACCGGCGGTCGTGCTCGTGCTCGTGTTCCTCCTTGCGCCGGTCGTCATCACCTTCGCGATGAGCCTCACCGACCTCGCGACCTCCACCGGCCTCTCCAACTGGCAATGGATCGGCCTCGAGAACTACGCGCGCATGCTCCGCAGCCAGTTCTGGCTGATCATCCTCGGAAACACGCTCGTGTATGTCGCGATCGTCCTCGCGTTCAACCTCATCGTCGGGCTGGGGATCGCGCTCCTCTCGGTGCACATGGAAGCGAAGGCCGGCGGCGTGTTCCGCTCGCTCTGGCTGCTTCCGCGAATCTCGCCGTCGGTCGTCTACGCGCTCATGTGGACGTGGGCTGCGGCCTCACCGCCGTTCGGGATGCTGAACTACATCGTGGCGCCGCTCGGCTTGGAGCCGCGCTTCTGGCTGCAGTCGGACCCCTGGCTCATCGTGATCTTGATCAACGGCTTCGTCGGCGCGTCCTTCGGGATGCTCATCTTCACCAGCGCGATCAGCGCCATCCCGCAGGATCTCTTCCGCGCGGCGCAAGTGGACGGGGCGTCGGCGCTGCAGATCATTCGGCGGATCACGCTCCCTCTCATCAAGTGGCCGATCCTGTTCGTCCTCGTCTACCAAACGATGAGCCTCTTCGCGTCGTACGAGTACATCTACCTCACGACGAACGGCGGCCCGGGTCTCTACGCCACCGAGACGTGGAGCCTGTGGGCATTCCACACCGCGCTCTCGAACTACTACGGCAACCTCGACTTTGCCTACGGCGCGGCGATGGCCGCGATCCTCGTCCTCCTCGGCCTCGGCATCAGCGTCGTCCTGCTGCGGGTGTTCCGATTTGGGCAGCTCGTCGCGGAGCCGCGTGTGGAGGTGGACTGAGAATGAGCGACGAGCGGCTCCGCCGGGAGGAGCGAATCCACAAGAGCAGGGCGATGCGGCGAGGCGATGCCGCGCAGCGGGCAGAGCCGAGCGCGAAGAGGGGGGACTGAGTGGCGGCGGTCGTCGTCGAGCGGGCCCCGAGCGCGAACCGCTGGCTCGCCGCGCTGCCGTACGTCGTCCTCGCGGTCGGGACGCTCCCGATCATCGTCCTCTACGTCTGGCTCTTCTACTCGTCGTTCTTCCCGCGGGTCGAGGGCTTCCGCCCCGTCGGCGGCTTCACCCTCGAGAACTGGCGCTTCCTCTGGGACCCGCTCTCGGTCCCGCAGATGCGCAATCGCCCGCCGATCGTCCCGCTCACCCTGAACACGTTCATCTTCGCAGCGATGACCTCGGCCATCGGACTGCTCGTCTCGTCGATGGCGGGCTACGCATTCTCGCGGCTCCGCTTCCCGGGTCGGCGGATGTTCCTGGGCAGCGTTCTTCTCCTCCACTCCTTTCCGAGCGTCACGCTCCTCATCGCGCTCTTCGTCGTCCTGCGCGCGCTCGGCCTCTACGACAAGCTCGTCGGCGTGATCCTCGTCCAGACCGCGTTCGCGCTCCCGTTCGGGATCTGGATCATGAAGGGCTTCTTTGACAACATCCCCTGGGACCTCGAGATGTCCGCGCTCGTGGACGGCGCGGGGCGGTTCCGTACCTGGTGGCGCATCATGCTGCCGCTCGTGAAGCCGGGGCTCCTCGCCCTGGCGGTGCTGCTCTTCGTCGAAGGGTGGAACCAGTTCCTCCTGCCATTCGTGTTCATGCCCAGTGGCAGCCAGCAGACGCTCTCGACGCTCGTGAAAGGCATCCTCGGTGAGGGCCGCTTCGTCGACTACGGGCTGCTCACCGCGGTGGGCCTCTACTACATCGCCCCGGTCCTCGTGCTGTTCGTTCTCGCGCAGGATCAGCTCATGCGCATCTACGCCGGTGGGGTGAAGGGCTAGCGGTGCGGGTCGCGCTCGAGCGGCTCACGAAGCGGTTCGGCGCCGTCACTGCGGTGCAGGAGCTCGACCTCGAGGTGCGGTCGGGCGAGTTCGTCGCTCTTCTCGGGCCATCGGGCTGCGGAAAGACGACGACGCTCCTCATGATCGCGGGGATCTACCGGCCGACGGCCGGCACGATCGTCTTCGGCGACCGGCGCGTGGATCATCTCCACCCGAAGGACCGCGGCATCGGCATGGTCTTCCAGAGCTACGCCCTCTACCCGCACATGACCGTCTCAGAGAACATCGCGTTCCCGCTGGAGCTGCAACGCGCAGTCGCCCGGCCGGACCGCGAGTTGCGCGTGCGCGAGGCCGCCGCGAAAGTGCAGGTCGACGAGCTCCTGGACCGCCGTCCGGCGCAGCTCTCCGGCGGACAGCAGCAGCGTGTCGCACTTGCGCGCGCGCTCGTGAAACGGCCCGACATCCTGCTTCTCGACGAGCCGCTCTCGAACCTCGATGCCCGGCTTCGCCACGAGATGCGCGGCGAGATCAAGCGGCTGCAAAAGGAGGTCGGCATCACGTCTATCTTCGTGACACACGACCAGCTCGAGGCGCTCAGCATGGCCGATCGCGTTGCCGTCATGCGCGACGGCCGGCTTCAGGCTTACGCGACCCCGGACGAGCTCTACGCGCACCCCCTGAATCGATTCGTCGCCGGCTTCATCGGCTCGCCGCCGATGAACTTCATCCCCGCCGACCTCGCGGCCCGTAACGGCGACCTCGTCGCGCGCGCACAGGATATCGAGCTCCCGCTTCTGCCCGGGCAGCGGCCGCGCGGGAACGCGGCGGGCGCGACCGTGGGTGTGCGGCCGGAGCACATCGCGATCGTTGCGCCAGGCGAGGGTCAGGCTGCCGGTGAGGTATACGTCGTGGAGCCGGTCGGCAGGGAGCAGATCGTCGACGTCCAGGTGGGCGGGCGTGTGCTTCGTGTTGTCGCGCCGCCCGGCTATGGCGGCAAGATCGGCGACAAGGTCGGCCTCCGCTTTGCGCCAGAACGCCTCCATCTCTTCGACCCGCAGAGCGGGGACCGGCTCGTCTGATCGCGCAGCGCGTTCCCGCTGACGCGAACCCGCTCTCGATCATCCGAACGGGAGATCGACGCGTCGTGGAGCTCAAGGCACATCGTGCGGCCTGGAGCGGACGCCACCGAGAGAACTCGCTCGCCGGCCTTCGCGAGTGCTACGCCGAACGCGTCGCGCGCGTCGAGATCGACTTCCTCTTCCACGGCGAGGACTTCGTTGTGACCCACAACCGGCCACGGCGCGGTGCAAAGCTGCCGACGCTGCGGCAAGCGCTCGAGATCGTTCGGTCGACGCCGGACGGGCCGACCGTCCTCATGCTCGATGCAAAAGGCGACGCGCCCTGGCCGAAGGAGCGCGTCGCGCAGCTCGTGCGGCTGGTCGAGCCGGTGCGCGAACGCATCTTCTTCGGCAGTCCGGCGGACTGGAACCTTCGGCGCCTGCGCGACGCCGATCCCGCGCTCACCCTTGCGTTCGATCCGCAGTACTACCTCACCTGGAGCTCGAAGACAGAGAAGCTTCCGGGACGCGTCGGCGCGTACGGCTACCAGGACACCCACCCGCTGGCCCTGCGCCGCACGGGACCGGCCGCGGATTATCTCCGCGAGCGGTTCGAGATGCTCCTCGCGCTCGTTCCTGACGCGCGCGAGGTCCATCTGCGTCTGAGGTTCTTCGAGCGAATGCTCGACGACGGCTTCAACGCCGCGCAATTCCTGCATGAGGCCGGCAAGTTGGTCGATGTCTGGACGATCGACGCGGGGACGCGGCGCTGGCGCGAGCGGGTCAGCCGTGCGATCGCCTCCGGCGCCGACATCGTGACCACGAACACGCCGCGCAAGCTCGCGGCGGCTTTCGCCTAGGGTGGCTCGTGCCCCAGACCCAACTTCGTCGATCCTCAGCGACGATCAGGCGTACAGCGATCTTGGCTGCATGGGTGCGACCGACCTGAAAACGCCGCATCTCGACGCGCTCGCCGCAGCGTACGCCCGAGTGGTGCGGCCCTTAGGGTCGGTTGGCGAGCCATTCTTCGAGCCGCTCCCGGCAGAAGCGCTCGCGTTCCGGCAGCTCGTTCGAGCGGTACCACACGATCCCGGCCAGGAGTAGGTAGACCTCGTAGATCTCCCTCCGTCGCCGTGCCCCCTCGTCGTCGACGTGCGCGTAGGTGTCGCGGAAAGGCGCGATCATCGCGGGGCAGGCGGGCAGGGTCCAGCTCTCGATCCGCACGAGGTCGAGCAGCGGATCGCGACCCCGCGCGCGCTCGAAGTCGAGGAACGCGACGAAGTGCCAACCGTCGGATCGCCGCTGCAGTAGGAGGTTCGCGAGGTTAAGGTCGTCGTGGGTGAGGCGGCGCTCGACACCGTCGAGAGCGTCGCGCCTCTCTTCGTAGTGTTTGATCACCGTCGCGTGCGATTCCTGATCGAGCGCGTCGAGGAAGCGGCACTCCGCGGCGCGCGTCCGCAGTCGGTCGTCGAGCTCGGTCGACCACGGCATCGGCGTGTCGACGTATTCGACACGGTGCATGACGCGAAGGCCCGCCCCGAGCTCCTCGCCGACGCGATGCTGATCGGTGAACGAGAGCGAGCCAAGCGAACGCGCAGCGTCCTCCCCTGCGATGAAATCCTGGATGTAGTACTGGAGAAGCTCCGCGAGATGCAGAAAGCGACGCATCCTGCCGGGGTGGGGACGGCGATGGACCTTGAACAGGAACTGCTCGCCGACCGGCGTCGTGAGCAGGTACGCGTGGTGCGATCGTCCGCGCAGCCACGGCTCGACGCGCACTCGGGCGAGCGCGCCGCCGGAGATCTCGTCGGCCGCCTGGGCGACCTCGTCCTGCGAGGGCGGGACGGTGAGCGTGCGCATGGCCGCGACGAATCTAGCGGCGTCGCGGCCTACGCGCAGAGAGTGAGCGCGAGCTGCGCGGCGACCTGGGCGTTCGCGCGCAAGAGCGCGATGTTCGCGTCGAGCGCGCGGTAGTTGGTCGCCTCGCCAAGGGCGCGCAAGAGGTACGGCGTGAGGTCCGCGCCGCGGATGCCGTCGCGTTCTGATGCGGTGATCGCTTTACGGACCTGCCCCTCGACCTCCTCCCGTGCCAGCGCCGATTCGGCAGACACGGGAACGCAGAGGAGCATCCCCGCGCCTCGCGCGAGCTGCTCCCTGGCGATGCGCGCCGCGCCGAGCGCGTCGTTCACGCGGTACTGAAGACGGAGACCGCTCGAGCGCACGTAGAACGCCGGGAACTCGTCCGTTCCGTAGCCGAGGACGGGCACGCCGAGCGTCTCCAGACGCTCGAGGGTGAGCGCGAGATCGAGCACGAACTTCGCGCCGGCGCTCACGACCACGACGGGATGCCTGGCGATCGCTTCGAGGTCAGCGGATTCGTCGAAGCTTCGCTCGGCGCCGCGATGCACGCCGCCGATGCCGCCCGTCGACACGACCTGGATGCCCGCGGCCGCGGCGATCTCGACGGTCGCTGCCACGGTCGTGCCGCCGAGGGAACGCGCCGCGAGGACGGCCGCGATATCGCGGATCGACACTTTGGCGACGCCGTTCTCGTTCGCCAGTCGCTCGAGGAGCACGTCTCCGGCCCCGACGACGGCGACACCGTCATGCAGCGCGATCGTGGCGGGCACCACGCCTAGCGCGCGGATCTCGGCTTCGAGCGCCTTCGCGGTCACCAGGTTCCGGGGGCGCGGCAGACCATGCGCGATGACCGTCGATTCGAGCGCGACGACCGGTTCGTTGGCGGCGAGCGCCTTCGCGACCTCGGGCGCGATCGAGAGGTTCATGCGGTCGAAGGGGGCTTCGCCCCCCTCGTACCCCCCGGCGTCCGATGAGATTGCTCGCCGCTCTGCCCCGCGAGGAGCTCGACGGCGTGGGGGAGCACGGGCAGGAGGACGTCGAGCGATTCGCGGACAGCGCGTGGCGAGCCGGGGAGGTTCACCACGAGTGCGGATCCGACCGCGCCCGCGACGCCACGCGAAAGCATCCCGTGCGGGGTCTGCTCGAGCGACCTGGCACGAAGCGCCTCAGCGATTCCGGGGACCTCGCGATCGATCACCCGCCGTGTCGCCTCGGGCGTCACATCGTTCGGCGACAGCCCGGTGCCTCCGGTCGTGAGGACCACGTTGGCGCCCGCGCGGACCGCGCCCAGGATCGCCGTGGCGACGCGGTCGACGTCGTCGGGGACGAGAGATTCGTGGACCACTTCCGCGCCAGCCGCGATGAGACCATCCCGCAGCGCCGGGCCGCTTTCATCGATACGCGAGCCGGCCGCACCCCTGGTGCTCACCGTGATCACGCCCGCCCTCACGTTCACGAGCGGCGGTACGTCCCTGACTTCCCACCGGTCTTCTCGACGAGGCGAACGTCCGTGAGCGTCGCGCCACGCTCGACGGACTTGAGCATGTCGTAGAGCGTGAGCCCGGCGACCGAGACCGCGGTCAGGGCCTCCATCTCGACGCCGGTCCGCGCGCTCGTGGCGACCGTCGCTTCGATCTCGATGCCCTCCGCACCGAGGACGAGATCGACCGAGGCGTGCGTGAGCGGCAGGGGATGCGCGAGCGGGATGAGGTCGCTCGTGCGCTTCGCCGCCATGATGCCGGCAAGGCGCGCCGCGGCGAGCACGTCGCCCTTCGGTGTCGCGCCGTCGCGCACGAGCTCGATCGTCGACGGCGAGACGCGCAGCATGCCGCGGGCGACCGCGCGCCGCTCGGTCACGGCCTTCGCGCCGACGTCGACCATGCGTGCGGCACCTTTGCCGTCGATATGCGTGAGCTTCTTGCGCGCTGGACTCATGCGGGCGGCTGTTCGGTCAGGATCACGTCGACGAGCTCGCCCTTCTCGATCCGTGACGGCCCGACCGGCAGATCGATCAGGCAATTCGCGAGCGACATCGATCGCAGGATCCCGGAGCCCTGCGGTCCGGTGAGCCGGACGGTGCCGGCGTCGGGATCGTGGATCCCTCGTGCGAAGAAGCGCAGTGTTCCGATCTTGTCGACCGGCTCGGCGAGGCGCGCCTTCGCGCGCGGCCGCGAGACGTTCGCGCGTCCCTGCATCCGAAGAAGCGCCGGACGTACGAAGATCTCGAAGGTCACGAGCGCGGACACGGTGTTACCAGGGAGCCCGAAGATCGGAACGCGGCGGTCCCCGTCGTTGAGCTCGCCGAAGGCGAGGGGGCGGCCCGGCCGGATGGCAATGGCCCAGAAGTCGATCGTCCCGAGCTCGGAGAGCACGGGCTTCATGAAGTCGTGGTCGCCGACCGACACGCCGCCGCTCGTCACGATCGCGTCGGCCGCGACGACCTCGCGGAAGGCCGCGCGCAGCGCATCAGGCGAGTCGCGCACGATGCCTCGGACCCACGGCTCTGCGCCCGCCGCGCGGATCGCCGACGCGAGCGTGTAGCGGTTTGAGTCGCGGATCTGCCCGCGCCCGAGCGGCGCATCGAGGTCGACGATCTCGTCCCCTGTCGAGAACACCGCGACCCTGGGACGCTTCCGCACCCGTATGCGAGCACGGCCGTCCGATGCGAGAAGACCGATCTCGGCGGCGCGAAGCACCGTGCCTTTCGCCAGGATGACCTCGCCTGCCTTCAAATCTTCGCCGGCCTGACGGATCGAGGTGCCCTTCGGGGTGGCTGCCGCGATCGTCACGACATCGCTCGCGTTGTCGGTGTCCTCGACGCGGACGACGGTGTCGGCGCCCTCGGGCATCGGCGCGCCGGTCATGATCCGCATCGCCTCGCCGGACCCGACGGCTCGATCGGGAAAACCTCCGGCGGCGACCTCGCCGACGACCCGCAGCTCGACCGGAGCCGACGCGACGTCGTCACCGCGCACGGCGTAGCCGTCCATCGCGGAATTGCGGAACGGCGGCACGTCACGATCCGCCGCGACGTCCTCGGCGAGCACGAGGCCGAGCGCGTCGAGTAGGGGCACCTCCACCTCTGGAAGCGCCGGCACGCCCGCGAGGATGCGCGCGAGCGCGTCGTCGGCGCTCATGAGCTTCTGCGCCGGCCTCGCCGAGGTCGCGCTGATCGGCATGGCGCGAGTTTAGGCCGGGTAGACGGTGATCTCGGTCGCCTTCACGCTCACCCAGACCTCGCGGCCGTCGACGAGATCGAGCTCCCTCACCGCTGCCGGCGTGACCTCGGCGATGATCGGCATCTCGCCTTCGACGCCCACCCGGACTCGGTCGCCCTGAAAGTCGAGCGCCGAGGCGCGACCGCGCCACACGTTTCGCGGCGAGCCCTCCGGCCGCGTGCGGTGCAGCGCGACGGCTCGCGGATGGATCACCGCGAAGACCTCGCCGTCGACGCCGTCCGCCGACTGAAGCGACGCGCCGCTGGGCAACGCGACCTGTCCCGCGGCCGCGGTGCCGCGCAGGAGGTTCACGCCCACGAGATCCGCGACATAGCGCGACCGCGGCCGCTGCGTGACGTCCGCAGGCGAGCCGGTCTGCACGACTCGTCCGCGTTCGAGGATCACCAGGCGATCGGCGAGCGCGACCGCTTCAAGTGGATCGTGCGTGATGACGATGCGGATGCCGGCGAACGACGCGAGATGTCGCTTGAGGTCGCGCCTGACCGCGCCGCGCGCGGACGCGTCGAGGGCGGAGAGCGGCTCGTCGAGAAGCAGGAGGCGCGGGTCGATCGCGAGTGCGCGCGCGAGGGCCACGCGCTGCGCCTGCCCGCCCGAGAGCGCGCGCGGCCTCACGTCGGCGTACTCGCCGACCCCTAGCCGATCGAGCCAGGATCGAGCTCGGTCGCGAGCCTCGCGCGCCGCGACGCCGCGCGCGCGCAGACCGAACGCGACGTTCTCGAGCGCCGACAAGTGCGGGAACAACAAGTAGTCCTGAAAGACCACACCGATCGGGCGGCGCTCCGGAGAGAGCTGGATGCGCTGCGCCACGTCTTCGAGGACGACCTCGTCGAGCTCCACCCGTCCTCGCTCCAGCGGAACGAGTCCAGCGACGGCGCGCAGGAACGTGGACTTACCGGCGCCGTTCGGCCCAAGCACCGCGACGATCTCTCCGGGCGCGGCCTCGATCGCGACGTCGAGATCGAGGGTTCCGAGCCGGACCGTGACGTGAGCCGTGAGCATCAGAACGTGCGCAGATACCGATCGCGCATCGCGACCAGGATCGCGAGCGAGACGGCGAGCAGGACGAGACTCAACATGATCGCGACTTCGGGCCGCGTCTCGAGGGCGATGTACACCGCGAGTGGAAGCGTCTGGGTCGTTCCCGGCAGATTACCTGCGAATGTGATCGTCGCCCCGAATTCTCCGAGGGCGCGCGCCCAGCAGAGCACGGCGCCGGCGAAGACCGACGGCGCGATGAGCGGCAGGGTCACGCGCCGGAACACGACCCATCGTCCCGCGCCGAGCGTTCGCGCGGCGTCCTCGTAGCGGCGGTCCATCGATCGGAGTCCCGCCTCTACTGTCAGGACGAGGAATGGCATCGCGACGAACGTCGCCGCGAGGATCGCGCCGGCGGTCGTGAACGGGAGGCGGATCCCGAACATCGTGTCGAGCACCTGACCGAAAACGCCGCGGCGTCCGAAGGCGAAAAGGAGCGCGACCCCGCCTACGACGGGAGGCAGGATCATCGGCAGCGTCGTCAGAGCGCGAACTAGGTCGCGCCCGCGGAACGGAACGCGCGCATAGATCCACGCCAGTGGGACGCCGAGCAGCAGCGCGACCGCGGTCGCCGCGAGCGAGACGACGAACGAGAGCCGGAGCGCGGTAAGCGCCTCGGGCGCGGTCAGGTCGCTCAGCGCGGTCTGCCACGGCGCGCGGTACAGCAGCCCGACGAGCGGCAGCAGGAAGAAGGCGACGCCGACGGTCGCGAGCGCGGCGAGTACGACGGGCGGTCGCTCGGATCTCACGGCTTCGAGAATCCGAACTCCGCGAGGATCGCTTGACCCGCGGGCGAGACGAGGTACTCGATGAACCGATGCGCGAGCCGCGCGTTCTTCGAGTCCTTCACCACGGCGACCGGGTACCGCGCCACGACCTGGTGCTGCTCCGGTATGACGACGCCGGTCACGCGACCCGCCGCGGACTTTACGTCGGTCACGTAGACAATGCCCGCGTCGGCTTCACCGAGGCTCACTTTGTTCAATACAGCGCGTGCGTCGACTTCCTGGCTCACCGGCTTCGCCGTCACGCCGGCTTTGCTCAGCGCATCAAGGGCGTACTTCCCCGCCGGCACCGTCGGCGCCGCGAGGACGAGCACGACGTCGGGCCGCGCGAGATCCGTGAGGCCGGCGATCTTCTTCGGGTTGCCCGCGGCCACCGCGATCTCGAGCCGATTGGATGCGAACTCGGTCGGCGTCCCGTCGGTCAGGTCCGCATCGACGATCTTCTGCATGTTCGCCTCATCGGCGGAGGCAAACACATCCGCGGGCGCGCCATTCGTGATCTGCGTCGCGAGGGTCGACGAGGAGCCGAAGTTGAAGGTGAAACGCGCGTTGGGGTTCGTCTTCTTCACCTCGTCCCCGATCCTTCCGAACGCGTCGGCGAGCGAGGAGCCCGCGAATACCGTCACGTCGCCCGCGACCGGCGCATCGACGCCGGTCGAGCTGCTGGAACAGGCACCAGCGACGAGCGCCGCCGTGAGGGCAAGCGCGCAGCCAGCGCGGAGCCTCACATCGACCCGCGGCCGCGCCGCGCGATCTCGACCACGACGTTCGTAGCCTTGACCACGCACACCACGGCGCTACCAGGCGCGAGCGCGAGCTCGGTCGCGGCCTCGGCTGTCATCAGGCTCACGAGTCGGTGCGGTCCCGCCTGCACCTCGACCACGGCGGCCACGCGATCCTTCTCTACACGCGTCACGACGCCGGGGAATCGGTTCCGCGCGGATTGTGCGACCAGCGGCCGCTCGCGCTTGCGCCGATCCTCCTGCAGCCGGCGCAGGTCCGCGAGGGCGACGAGACGCTGGCCGCCCGCGGATCGCCTCACGCGCAGGCGGCCGGATGCAGTCCAACGACGAAGCGTGTCGACCGAGATACCGAGGAGCTCGGCCGCCTCACCGACCCGAACCGACGTATCTGTACGTTCTTGACGCTTTGCTGGCATGAATGCCTAGGTATCGTACCTCGACGTTTCAGGCGGCATCGCGCCGCTCACCGTCCAGCGACAGAGCCTGCTCCGCGCGTCGGAGCAAGAGCGTCGTTGTCCCGATCTCCTCGCTCCACGCGGCGGCGCCGGCGCGAACATTCCAACGAGCGCTTCCAAATGCGCGCACGGTCGATGTCATCGTGCGCATGAGCTCGTCAAGCCGGGCGCGCACGAGCATGCACAGTCGCTCCGCGCGCGCACCGTCGCGTCCGTCCGGCGCCACCGCGGCGACACCCGAATCGCCGTAGCGATAGGCGCTCACGTCACCCCCGAACAGCGTCGCGGTCGCGCCGAGGGTCGCGCGGATCGCTCGGTGGACCATCGCGCGGCGCGTCGCCTCGCCGACCGCATCGACGTCGATCTGCGCCAGGACGACCGCGAAGGCCGGTCCACCGTCGCGCGCCGCGGCGATCCGTTCGCGGACCGAAGCCACGAGGACCCGATCGAGGTATGCCTCAGCCACCGGGCGCTCGCGGGGCGGTGGCGCCTGTCCGACCACCGGAAACGGACGGGGCTCGGCGTCTCCCAAGAGACGGACGAGCGTCGGCAACATCACCGACCATCGCTCGCGCTCGGTCATCCGCTCGGCCGCGCCGAGCGAGGTGAGACAGACGGTCGCGGCGGCGCCTGGCGCGAGGTATCCGCCTTCGACCAGCGACTGCAGGGCGCGACCGAACGCACCTGCCGCGAAAGGCAGCCGCTCCGCCGCGATCGCGGCGAGCAGCGCGGCAGGGCGAGCCTGGCCGGCGGCGAGGCTCTCGAGCAGATACAGACGGAAGAACGCCGTGGCGAGTCCGGTGGCGGTCGGGCGAACCGTGGATTCCTCCGATGGTGGTGACACAAAAAGCGACCTGAACTTGAGGTGGCCCGCGACGTGCCACTGAAGCTTGCGAGATGGGCGTCACGGAGCGCGCGCTTCTGATCGTCAATCCAGCGGCCGGCATGCGGCAGGCCGAGGAAGGCGACCTCGCGGAGTGCGTGCGCCTCCTGGGTGCCGCCGGCTTCGAGATCGATCGGCGCGAGACCGGGACGGACGGTCCGACCTCCGCCGACCTCGCGAAGGCCGCGCTGGCCGAAGGCTTCCGCGTCGTGCTCGTCGCGGGCGGCGACGGCACGGTCGCGCCAGCCGCGATCGCCCTGCTCGAGACGGCTGTGACCGTCGGGATCCTCCCGTTCGGTAGCTACATGAACATCGCGAACGGTCTCGGAATCCCGCTCAAGCCGATCGACGCGGCGCGCGTCATCGCGGAACGGAAGGTCAAGCGCTCGGACGTGGGCGAGGTCGCGGGAAAGGTGTTCTTCGAGACGTGCGGAATCGGTCTCGACGCCGACGCGTTCGGCGCGGCGCGTCTGGCAGAACGCGGACGCTGGGGTCCCGCGTTCCGGCGGATCGTGCGCTGGGCGACGGCAAGGTCGCATCGCGTGGAGATCACCGTCGACGGGAAGACCGAGAGCCACCGCGTTCTGCAGATCCTGGTCGTGAACAGTCCGTATTACGGCTGGGCGCTGCCGATCGTGCCAAACGCCGACATGACCGACGGGTTGCTCGACGTGGCGATCTTCCCGCGCAAGGGAAGACTTCAGCTGTTGGGATGGATGGCGAGGATCTGGCACACGGGCCGTCCGGGCAAGCCGCCCCGGTTGCTGCGAGGGAAGGTCATCGAGATCGCGTCGTCGGAGGCCGTTCCGGTCCACGCCGACGGTCAGATCGCGGGGCGCCTCCCGGTCACCGTGCGCTGTTGCGAAGGCGCGCTACGCGTGTTCGCATGAACTTGCGGCCGATGTCGACCCACGTGCGCATGTGGATGGTGATGCCTGAGAGGGTTCCGGTCACCTTGCCCTCGCGCAGCGCGATCAGGAGCTCCTGCGGAGTCACGAAGGGCGCGACGTCCACGTAAGCGCGGCCGATCTCGATCGGGCGATGCGAGTCGCTTCCGACCCCTCCCGGGAGATCGTGCGCGCGTGCAAATGCGAGTGCGCGCACGTTGCCCGACGAGGCGACCTCGCGAGCATTGAACACCTCGACGATGTCCAGCTTCGGCGCCACGCGCTCGAGCGCGGCCCGGCGCAGGTGGCGGCGGCGGTTCCGGCTGAACGGATGCGGGACGTACGCGAGCCCGCCCTGCTCGTGAATGAGATCGACGCTACGGTCGGCGGTGAGCCCCGGCGGCACTTTCGCCTTGAGGTAGAGACCCACGAGCTCGCCGTCGGCGGTCGTGACCTCCTCGCCGACGATCACCTGAAGGCCGGTCTCCATCTCGCGGAGGCGGAGGCCGCCCTCGATGGTGTCGTGATCGGTGATGCACACCGCACCGAGCTGCGCCTTGCGCGCGAGCTCCGCGAACTCGGCGAGGGCGACGCGGCTGTCGCGCGAGTACTCGGTGTGCATGTGCATGTCGAGACGGATGCGGTCCATACATCGCGAGTGTGCGGCAGTTCGTGTGCCGCGGGCGAAAGTCAGGCCGGGACGCGCTCCACGTCGTCGCCCCCGGCGAAAGCGAGGAGGTCGATGACTTTTCGTACGTCGTCGCTCCCGGTAAGTTCGCTCGCTACCCTGGCTGGAGGACGAATCGGTCACGTAAACCGCAAGCTCAGCCGAGCTTCGGAAGGGCGTCAAGCGCGTGCCCGACGTAGCCGAATCCGATAAAGCCGAGGATCGCTAGACAGACGAGGAACGCGAAGATCCAGAGAAGGAACGCGGTGTTTCGGACCTGGGTGCTGTCGTCCCTAACTCGCTTCGCTTGTTATTTCTCCTCCATCGACTTCGCGATGGCGGCCAGGAACTCCTTGTTCGTCTTGGTCTTGCCGAGTCGCTGCAGGAGGAGCTCCGTGCCTTCGATCTGACCGACGGCCGAGAGCATCTTTCGCAGCAGGATGACCTGACGCATGACCTCGGGCGCGAGGAGCATCTCCTCGCGGCGTGTGCCTGAAGCGGGGATGTTGATCGCGGGGAACGTGCGGCGCTCCTGGAGCTTGCGGTCGAGGATCATCTCGGAGTTTCCGGTCCCTTTGAACTCTTCGTAGATCACGTCGTCCATGCGGGAGCCGGTGTCGACGAGGCACGTCGCGAAGATCGAGAGCGAGCCACCGCCTTCGATGTTTCGCGCCGCGCCGAAGAAACGCTTCGGCGGGTAGAGCGCGACGGGGTCCATTCCACCGGAGAGCGTCCGGCCGGACGGCGGGACCGCGAGGTTGTACGCGCGTGCGAGGCGGGTGATGGAGTCGAGAAGGATGACCACGTCGCGGCCGGTCTCGACGAGACGCTTCGCGCGCTCGAGCGCGAGCTCGGCCACGCGGGTGTGGTTCTCGGTGGGCTCGTCGAAGGTGGACGAGAACACCTCGCCCTTGATTGAGCGGCGGATGTCGGTGACTTCCTCGGGCCGCTCGCCGACGAGCACGACCATGATGTGGACGTCGGAATGGTTCCCGGAGATGCCGTTCGCGATGTCCTTCAGCAGCTGCGTCTTGCCTGCCTTGGGCGGCGACACGATGAGCGCGCGCTGGCCGTAACCGAGGGGGTTTACCAGGTTGATGAGGCGCTGGCTGAGGTTCGTGCTGTCGGTCTCGAGGTCGAACATCTCATCGGGGAAGACCGGCACGAGGTTCTCGAACACCGGCCTGCGCTTGGCCTGCTCGGGGTCGATGCCGTTCACGGCTTCGACCCGCAGAAGGCTGAAGTACTTCTCGCTGTCCTTCGGCGGCCGTGTCTGGCCGGTCACGAAGTCGCCGGTCCGAAGACCGAGGCGGCGGACCTGGCTCGAGCCGACGTACACATCCTCCGGTGAAGGGAGGAGCGAGCGGCGCCGGAGGAAACCGAAACCGTCTTCGACGATCTCGAGGATGCCCTGGGCGAAGATGTTGCCCTGCGCCTCGGTCTGCGCCTGCAGGATGCGCGTGATCAGGTCCTGCTGGCCGAGTCCGGCGGCGCCTTCGACGTTGAATTCCTTCGCGATCTCCGCGAGGTCTTTCTGCTTTTTGTCGTTGAGCTCGGTGATCGTGTAGAACTTGCGAGTCGCCGCCGCGGGGGGCGCCTCGCGGCGTGTGGCTGTGGCGGTGGCGGCGCCGCCGTTCCCGCCGTTTGTCGCGGGGCCGTTGGTGGCCGGACTGTTCGATGTACTGGCAACGGGGGTTTCTTTGCTTGTGGGGGTCTGTTCTGGTGTGAGTTCTGGGTTGTCCAAGTGGTGTGTTCGCTCCTTAGCTTGCCTGCGGCCTTGTCGCCCAGGTCTTTGGTTTCGTAGGTCCGGTGGGCGCATATAGGTGCGCACGCATCCGGCTGGTGAGAAGGGGAAAGGTTGTAGGAGCCAGTATACAGCGACATGCCGACTCTGACCACGGCCCAGACCGCTGACCTCACTCTGCTCTCGCGCGACATACACGCCCACCCCGAGCTCGCCTATCAGGAGCGTCACGCGCTCGGGGCGATAAGCGCATTTCTCGAGCGCCACGGTCACCGGGTCGAGCGCGGCAGCGGCGGTCTCGAAACGGCGTTTCGCACCCGGGTCGGTCCGAAGGATGGTCCGGCGATCGCACTCCTCGCCGAGTACGACGCGCTTCCCGACGTCGGGCACGGCTGTGGTCACAACCTGATAGCGATCAGCAACGTCGGTGCCTACCTCGTCGCCGCGGCGAACGCCGCGCGTCTCGAGGTGGGCGTCGAGCTGATCGGAACGCCGGCTGAAGAGAACGGCGGCGGCAAGATCGACCTGTTACGCAACGGCATTTTTGACCGGACCCTCGCGGCGTTCTCGTCGCATCCCTCGGGACAGGGCGATTGGGTCGTCAGCGGTACCGGCCTCGGCGTCGTCGGAAAGCGCGTGACCTTCACCGGCGTCGCCTCGCACGCGGGGTCCGCGCCCGAAAAAGGGCGCAACGCGCTGAACGCGGTCATCCGTTTCTTCGTTGGGATCGACGGGTGGCGCCAGCAGCTCCAGGCCGACTCCCGCGTGCATGGCTTCATCAACGACGGCGGAAAGGCGATGAACGTGGTGCCATCGCGGGCGGAGGCGATCTTTGGACTCCGCGCGAGGGAACGCGAGACGCTCGATGGCATGGTCGAGCGGTTCGGCGACATCGCGACGGGCGCCGCGCTCCTCACCGGCACGAAGGTCGAGATCGCGGAATATCTCCCGTACTACGAGCCGGTGAAGGCGAATCTGGCGCTGGGCGACGTCATCGCGGCCGAGCTCGAGCGCCTCGGCGTGACGCCGGTGCGCGGCGTTCTCGTCACCGCATCGACCGACCTCGGCAACGTCTCGACAAGGGTGCCGACGGACTGGGTGCGTTTCCCGGTGAGCGAGAAGCCCGTACCGGGGCACTCGGTCGAGATGCGCGATGCGAGCGCGAGCGATCTAGCGCACCGCAACGCGATGATCACGGCCGAGGCGCTCGGTGCAGCCGCGGTCCATCTCGCGACGGACAAGGCCCTCCGCGAGCGGATCACGAAGTGAAGGACGGCTTCCGCGACGACCTGATCAAGCTCTCGCGCGAGATCAATGCCGATCCCGAGCTCGCCTACGAGGAGTATCGCGCCGTCGGTCGCATCACCGCGCTCCTCGAGAAACATGGCCACATCGTGGAGCGCAATCTCGGCGGACTCGCGACGGCGTTCCGCTCGCGCGTCGGCCCGCCGGGGCCAGCGATCGCGCTCCTCGCCGAGTACGACGCGCTGCCGGACGTCGGGCACGGCTGCGGCCACAACCTGATCTCGATGACGATCGTCGGAGCGTTCCTCTCCGCCGCGGCGAAGGCGAAAGATCTCCAAGTCGGGATCGAGCTCGTGGGCACGCCGGCAGAGGAGAAGGGTGGCGGAAAGATCGACCTGCTCGACAAGGGCGTCTTCAAGGACACGGTGGCCGCGCTCTTCTCGCACCCGGGGGCCGGAGGCAATTGGAGCGTGAGCGAGAAGCTCCTCGGGATCATGGTGAAGCGCGTGATCTATGAGGGCCTCGCGTCGCACGCCGCGGTCTCGCCGGAAAAGGGACGCAACGCGCTCACCGCGCTCATCGCGCTGTTTGTGGCGGTCGACGGTTGGCGGCAGCACCTTCCGTCGACGGCACGCGTGCACGGGATCATCCGCGAGGGCGGCGTGGCCTCGAACATCATCCCGTCGCGAGCGGTGGGCGACTTCGGCATCCGCGCCGCAGACATGGGCGCCCTTGGGGAAATGGTCGCGATGTTCGAGGACATGGCGAGGGGCGCCGCGCTCCAGACGGGCACGAAGGTCAAGATCGAGGACGAGATGCGTGCATACCTGCCGGTCGAGGCAAATCAACTCCTCGGCGATGCGCTCGCGCAGGAGCTCGTTCGCCGCGGCAAGTTGCCCTCGCGCGGGCATCTGGTGACCGCGTCCGGAGACATCGGGAACGTCTCCCAAAAGGTGCCGACTGATTACATTGGCTTCCCGGTCAGCGCGCAGGAGATTCCCGGGCACTCGCACAAGATGCGCGAAGCGTCGGTGAGCGACTACGCGCACGAGAGCGCGTTCGTGGTCATAGATGTGCTCGCTGCGACGGCGCTCAAGGTCGCGACCGACAAGTCCTTCCGCGATTCGCTCCGCAAATGACAAAGGACCATAACGCGCGCAACCGCGCCGCGCGCGAGCGTCTCGAAGGCTTGATCGCGAGGGTGGGCGAGCGCGACGTCGTGGTAGACGGTGGCTGGACCGCAGCGGGGTTGCTCGCTCATCTCGCGTTCTGGGATCGTCTCGCGGTGGCGCGCCTCGAAAAGCATCTGCGCGAGGGAAAGCCGCCGATCTTCGCGACCGACGAGGTGACCGATCTCACCAACGCCGCGGCGATGCGTCAATGGAGAGACACGCCTCCGCGCGTCGCCGGGGCGCAGGCGCGCGAGGCGGCCGCCGAGATCGATCGACTGATCGAGACGTTGCCGGCGGACAAGCTCGACGGGCTCAAGGCGCTTGGCCGCTCTTTCCTAATCGACCGGTCAGCGCATCGGAAGGAGCACCTCGACCAGATCGAACGCGCGCTCCGATGAGCGCACCGGTGACGAACGATCTGGTCCATCCGGTCCCGCGCACCAAGTTCCCGAACGCTCGCGCGCTCGAATTCGACTTCCCAGGCCTCGAGATCGGCATTGCCGAGTACGAGGAAGGTCCGACCGGATGTACGGTCTTCTCCTTCGGCAGGCGTGCTTCCGTCTCGATCGACCTGCGCGGCGGATCCCCTGATGTGAGCGCCGGGCATCGTGAAGTCATCGAGGTGGTGTGCTTTGCCGGCGGCTCCTTGTACGGCCTCGAGGCTTCAGCTGGGGCTGCCGCGGAGTTCTTCGCGAAGCGTGGCTACTCGACGAAGTGGACGGACATCGCGCTCGTGTCCGGCGCGATCCTCTTCGACTTTGGACGGCGCCCGAACGCGGTCTATCCGGACAAAGAGCTTGGCCGCGCCGCGGTCTGCGCGATGCGGCCGGGCGTGTTTCCCATGGGCGCGCGCGGTGCTGGGCGATCGGCGACCGCGAGCCACGGCGCCGGCGCGGAGCTCGCCGGACAGGGTGGCGCGTACCGGGGGTCCGGACCGACCAAGATCCTCGCCTTCGTGGTGGTGAACGCGTACGGGTGCATCGTCGACCGCACCGGGAGGATCGCGCGCGGGAAAACGGCCGGCCCGGTCGCGGGACGCGTTCCCGAATCCGCGAACACCACGCTTTCGCTCGTCGTGACGAACCAGAAGCTCGACCACCTGCAGCTGCGGTCCATCGGCCGGCAGGTCCATACCTCGATGGCGCGCGGCATACAGCCGTTCCACGCGCGATGGGACGGCGACGTGAATTACATGGTCTCGACGCAGGAGGTCGCGAACGCCGACCTCGACGAGGTTACCCTGGGCGAGCTCGCGTCAGACGCGATGTGGGACGCGATCCTCGCGAGCTACGACACGTGAACTCTAGCCCGCGAGCTTCACGCTCCCGCATGAGAGTCCCCAGTACCGGTCCTGATCGGGCGGCATCGCGTTGGGGACGCTGACCGCGATCACGGCTCGGGTCGTCGACCAGAGCACGAGCTGCGACCTTGTCGACCACCGGTGGACGTCTTCGACGGCGTCCCACTGAAGATCCGAGGCGAAGTCGGAGATCCCCCGCGCGACGATCTCGGACGCGTCCTTCTCTTGACGGCACTCAACGGCATTGCCGTGACGCACCGATCCGCCGAACAGGAACATAACGGGCTTGCCGTTTTCCTCGACGCGGCGAAGCTCGCCGTCGTCGTACACGAGGAAGCTCGTCCAGGTGGTCGACGCGCCGTGGCCCACCGAGACGATCGCGTCGTCGCACCTATCACCGTTCACGTCGGCCGTTCCAATGAGCGACGAGCTGTCGTCGACCGCATCGAGCGCAAGCTCGTGCACCGCACCCGTGGCGAGCACCAGGCGCGCGATCGCTTTCGGGGCTTGCCGTACCGCGTTGATGCCCGTGATGAATTCCAGCCGGTCCGCGCGGCCATCGCAGTCGAAGTCCGCCTGCGCTGACGCGACCGTGTTGCCGAGGACAGCCAGCGACGCGCGCGGCGTCTGGGGCGGAGCGGGCGACGCGAAGGCGGGCGCGCTCGGCGAGGGCATACCTCCACCCTCGCTCGGGGCCCTCCGTGAGTCGAAATCGGTGTTCGGGGTCGGTGCCGGAGCTGAAACGGCGGCCGCACACGACGCCACGAGGAGGCCCAACGCCACCGGCAACAGGCGCCGCATTGCCATAGCGTGCGCTCGCAGTGTTAATGCGTCGTC
>WNGG01001270.1_pt1 | contig 28489 bp, 15 predicted proteins | sample 5400661 | NCBI WGS metagenome assembly WNGG01 (sample SAMN13153372, study PRJNA577476) | soil metagenome | isolation source: 100 cm soil or saprolite under Garry oak tree replicate 1 | place: USA:California | collected 2016-06-15
GTGAGCGATCAGGCGAGTCATCTGCTCAACTAGCTCTTGCGAGACGGGTTCCCCGCTCCGGACATTGTATACACCGCAAATGCCGCACATAAGCTTTTCCTTTTCCACTAACGACGTGTTATAGATGTTTGCGAACTCTGCTCAACAGAAGTGGGTGGCTCATCCATATAAATCTGGAACCAGAGCTCCAGACAAAGTAAGGCCCAGATTGCACTACTGTGGTTCACCAGTGTTGTCCTCGCATGTGCTTGCAACAGGTTGCGAATGTACTCTGGATTAAAGATGCCACGTTGTTGCGCCCGTGGCGAAAGGAGCAGTTCATAGGCATAGCCGTTTAGATCACCACGGAACCAGTGCTTGATGGGTACCCCAAAGCCCTGTTTGCCTCGTGTCAAAATTTCGGCAGGCAACAAATCTGCAGCGACCCTCTTCAGGAGGTACTTCAACACCCCATTGCGCATACGCATGGTTGAGGGCAGGGACGCGACATATTCAACCAGGTATTGGTCGAGCATGGGAGCGCGTGTCTCCAGGGAGTTGAACATGCTGGCCTTATCGACCTTGACCAGGATATCATTGGCGAGATATGCCCGCACATCAACGTACTGCAATTGTGCCGTTACTTCGAGATCTGATACTGCTCGGAATTCACTGATGAGGCGTTCGTATGGATTATAGTCATGCACCTGAGCGAAGTACTCTGGACTATACATCGAGGGACGCCTGTTAACGGCGAAGAGCATCTGGGACTGCACGGTACGAGTGGGAAGGTCACGAGTCAAGCTACCGAGCCGCTTTTTGCCACGCATGCCATCAGGCATAAACCTGCTGCCAAATCCCAGCAAGGAGCGGAGAGGGGGAGGAATGCGGCTGATTACCCATTCACGCCTATAGGGCGTATAGCCGCCAAAGATTTCATCACCCCCATCTCCGGTAAGGACGACGGTGACGTGTTCTCGCGCCAGCTTGGAGACATAATACGTGGGCAGCATCGAGGCATCCGAGAAAGGTTCGTCATAAGCCCAGACCAATTGTGGTAGCACTGAAATAAGTTCTGGCCGCACAAAAAACTCGTGGTGATCGGTACCGAAATGCTTGGCAACCTGCCGAGCGTAGGGAAGTTCACTAAAATCATCTTCCTCGAAGCCAATGGAGAAGGTTTTGACCGGTTGAGACATCATCGAACTCATCAGTCCGACGACAATACTTGAATCGATCCCTCCACTGAGAAATGCACCCAGGGGAACCTCACTCATCAAACGAACTTCCACTGCCTCTTTCAGGAGCGCCCCTATCCGCTCGATAGCAGTGGCTTCATCATCCCGGCAGGTTGGCTTGAAGGGCAATTCCCAGTAACCCTTCGTACTGATCTGCCCATTTTCGTAGACCAGGATATGGGCAGGAGGCAGTTTCATCACCCCCTCGAAGAGGGTATTTGGTGCAGGGACACAGCGGTAGACCAGGTATTCGTCGAGGGCGATATGATTCACTTCGCGAGGGATGCCAGCCTCCAGGATCGATTTGATTTCCGAGCCGAAGATCAGTCGTTGCCCATCCCAGTAGTAATTCAGCGGTTTCTTCCCGAAGCGGTCACGGGCAGCCAGCAGGCGCTGGCGCTTCCTATCCCAGAGGGCGAAGCTGAACATCCCGCGCAGGTGCTTGACGCAATCATCCCCGTACTCTTCGTAGGCGTGAACGATGGTCTCGGTGTCACTATTCGTGCGGAAGTGATGGCCGCGCTCCCGGAGATCTTTTTGCAGTTCACGGTAGTTATAGATTTCCCCGTTCAAGACGACGAGAATGCTTTGATCTTCGTTAAAAATCGGCTGGTGGCCGCCAGCCAGGTCAATGATTGAGAGACGGCGCATCCCGAGTGCAGCTCCGTCATCCACCCAGCTTCCCTGGTCGTCTGGCCCTCGGTGGCGAATCACCTGGCACATGCGATCGATAAGTTGCTCTGCGTTCTCCCGGCTGCGCTCTGCATCAATAAATCCGGCTATTCCGCACATTGGTTCCATCCTTTCGCGGGCGAAAAGTACTCCGTGCTTCTACAGCATAGAAGGGATACTACTAAGACGACAGATGGTAAGTTTTAGAGGTTGGCATATCCTCTGCGACCTGCCATCGACCATCTGTAATTCTTTGATAGAGTTCTACATATCTATCCATAATACATTCAAGAGAAAAGTGCCTTTCGATCATTTCTCGGGCGGCTTGACCATACTTGCGGGTCAACACCGGATCACGCAGGAGGGTAAGGAGTGCCTGTGCCATGCCCTGATAATCTTCAGACTCCACAAGCAGGCCATTGACTCCATGCTGAATAATATCTTCGCTACCGCTGACACGTGTTGCTACGCAGGGTAAGCCGCAAGCCATCGCCTCCAGCAAGGCATTGGGCATACCCTCCCAACGTGAAGGGAGTACTGCTAAACCGCCCCGGTGGAGTTGGGTTGGCACATCAGTCTGTAAACCTGTAAACTCGACACTACTGGCAATACCAAGCGCCTTTGCCATAGACTCAAGCTGGAATTGGAGACCACCACCTCCCACAATAATCAGCCGCGCTTGTGGGGCCTGTTGGTGCACAAGATGCCATGCTTGCAGTAGCACATCAATGCCCTTTTCGTAGCGCAATCCAGAGACGCAGACGACGACCTGCTCGCGTCCATCGCTAGAACTATCCAGATCACCGGGCTTAAAACGAATGATGTCTGCTCCATTAGGAATGAGTTGTACATCGGGCAGGTTAAAGCCATGTTCGGCAAGGGAGTTCTTCATACGCGAACTAAGTACAACCACTATAGCATGGGTGTTATGGAGCAAAGAAGAGAGAAATCGTACAACAGGCTTCCCCATGCCTGCCAACACCTCTAAATCGCTACTAGATTTGACCAGCCCAGTGGCTTGCAGCGCCTCATCAACTTGCAGCCATGGTGCAGTGGCATCAAGAGGCCCAGCAAGTAAGGATGTTTTGTTGTGTGAGCTTGTGGCCTTAGCCGAGTCTGCGGAACGTACTGCAACGAGCATTCGTTTGCCAGTCAACCGGCAGACCAGGGCGGCTGGCAATGTCAGTAAGCCGAGCTTATAGACGTGCAAGATGTCATAGCGTTGGCGCTGTCTCCACAGCGTCCAGCCCATAACCAGCATAGCCAACAGGTACGCTAGTTTTTGAAGTGGCCTCGGTAGCTTCTCTCGACCTTCCAGCAGCATTCCAGCTACACGAATAACAGGCACTCCTTCGATCAATTCATGCCGCGGCCAGGTTCTCTTGCGGCGGAATGTAACGATGGTTGTCTCATAGCCCCTCTCACGCAAGCTGCGACTTTGTGCGAACGCCTGCTTTTCGGCTCCGCCAACCGACGGAAGAAAAGTAGCAGTAACGATATAGATACGTGGATTGGGCATCAATTCCCCCCTCCTTCTAATGCAAGGGGCAAAACGTTTTTCTCTCTCGCCAGGAGGCGGCGGTAGAGTTCCAGGTATTGCTCAGTGATGGTAGTTAGTTGATAATTGCGAACCACTGTTTCCCGCCCCTCCCGGCCCAGTCGTTGCGCAAGCTCAGCATCCTCTATGAGGCGGCGCAGTGCCTGGGCCATCTCAGCAGGCTGTTCCGGTTCCACCAGCAAGCCGTTTACACCATCAGAGATGACATCCTCGCTGCCACTGACGCGTGTAGCTACACAAGGCAGGCCACATGCCAGAGCTTCTAGTAAAGCATTGGGCATCCCCTCCCAGCGAGAAGGAATCACAAAGCCCCAGGATTGTTGGAGGAGATCGACGACGTCTGTTCGCAATCCCAGAAACTCCACGCTGTCCTGGATGCCTAGTTCCGCAACAATGCGCTCCATCTGGGCGCTGAACACGCCATCGCCCACCAGGCGTAGCCTGGGCTTCAGATGCGCACGCCATTCAGAGGGCTCACGTAACATCCTTCCCCACGCATGCAACAGTACATCGACTCCTTTGGCATAAGCCAAGCGTGCTACACAGATGATATCGCGCTCAGGTCTGGCTGGATCAGGACGTCGTTCTGGTGCCGGTTGGAACCTCTCCGTATCGACACTACCCGGAATATGGACAATCTGCTCGGCGCGGAATCCGTGCGAGGTGAGATAGGAGTGGCTGCGCGTGCTGAGAATCTGGTAGAATGCGTTCGATTTGCGCAGAAAGTCCAGCATTGCCTTGCCCAATGCTAATTGGGGAAGATTGCCCATATCACCTGCGCCTGCCATCCAGTCTTTCAAATCGACTCTCAAGAACGACGTTTCGGTCAGGGTGTCGGCCATCAGCGCCGCTCCCCGTTCATCAAGCTGCACACGTTGTGCCTCGCCAGGCCCGGCACTCTGGATTTCAAAAATGACCGGTTTATGCGTGAGTTCGCCGATGAGTGCAGCAGGCGGTGACAACTGGAAAGCCTGAATCATGTCATAGGAGTGGCGCAAGCGCCAGAGTGTCAGCAACATGGCCATGTTGGGAGGTAAATGCCCGAGTCTGCCGACACGTAGCCGCCCGTCGGGTCTGTATATTCCACCTACACGTACAACCGGTAGGCCATCAAGCGTTTCTTTTCGTTTCCATTGTCTATAGTGCCGGAATGTGACAACAGTCACCTCGTGTCCAAGCGCCTGAAGTTGACGGGCTTGTTTCTCCGCATACGCCGGAGTACCGCCGATTAAGGGCCAGAACGAAAAGGAAACGAAACAGATCCGCATACGATCTTCCACAAAGTTACTCCTTCCTGCATTGTCTCATTCCTCGTTCTATCTAGAGACGAGATGAGGAACTTGCTCCTGTTTTGCCTGTTGTACTGCCTTCACTCGTGGCTCTGTCACTTCATCAAGAGCCTCCTTATTGGTCCTGGCTGATTGTTTCATTGTGGACCAGCAGAGTGCAAATGGCAGCGCCATAACGATCCAGAAGTAAACAGCTATTGATTGGGCCCAAAAATCGGTCAGGTTAAAGGACTGCACAACCATATTGACAAAGACCACCAGTGCCATTACGAACAGTGTCCGCTGCTCACCGCTAGTTTTTCGTACGCCTGCAATCAAGCCGGCGGCGAGTGCGATTAATAACACGATGAGCAAGATCAGGCCAATGATCCCGTGGTCATAGAGGGTAGTAACAAAAAGATTCTGGGGCGAAACAGAGGTTGCGCCCCCAGCCAGACCCAGATTAGCCAACAGAACGTCGGAGGAATGCCACCCATTGCCCAGCAATTGTGTTGGGTCAAAACGGTCGAGCAGTGCCTGCCAGAGGGGGGTACGACCGTTGAAAGTCGCAATATCCTGGTTAAAGAAGCGGCTCAAGATGGAAATATTGCCAATTGTCGCCAGTAGAACCACTCCAACAGCCAGCACCAGGCTACTACCGAGCAGGCCGATTTTCATCTTACGTGATGGCAAAAGGGGGATCATGATCATGATGCTCACAGGGAGGCAAATAAAGGCAGTACGTGTGAAGGTGAGCGCAAGCGCTACCAGAAAGATGAAGACCAGTGTCAATACACCCACGCGCTTGGAACCGTACAATGTGGATGCACGATAGATCGCAACTGGAATTACTATGGAGAGAAATAAAGCCAGCGCTGGGGCTGCACCAGTGATAGAGAAAATGCGGAACAGCGATGTGGTAGGATCTACCACTCCATTTTGCCGGGTGAAGTAACCGTAGATACCATACAGCGAATCGAACGTCGCCGGTAGCAGAATGGCATCGATGAGTCTTAGCAGGTGCTGCCGGGTAGTCAGCACATTGATCGTCAGCACACCCACCGCCACACAATCCAGCGCGAGTGTCCATCCTTTGAGGAATGATCCAGGATCCTTGGGGGAGATTCCAATGCCGAGCAATACCCACAAGAGGTAGAGAAACAGGATAGCCAGCGCTGGCACGCGCTTAAACGTCTGTTTAATTGGCATGCAAGTCATCAAGAGCAGTGTTGGCGCCGTCAATGCCGTATCAAGATTTTTGCCATTGAAGATCGGCAGGGTTGAGCCAATGAATACATCGATTATCACCCAGGCGATCAACAGTGCATAGCGATAGCGCAGCAAGGCGAGCACGATGAGAGATCCAAAGGCAGCACGTAGTGTATAAAGGGAGTCTTGAAAGATACCAAAAACCCCGACTGCGAAGACCACTATCATGATTCCAAAGCGTACGATCTGCTGACGCAGACTACGTAGGATACTGAACGAAGAGAGAAACAAAAAGAGAAGTTCTTCCTTCCAGGTGACCAGTCTCAGGTAAAAGGAGCCGAGGCCGATTTGCCATATGAATTTCAGTATCTCAGGAGGAGGAATGAAAAGGTCGAGCTTACCGATCATGCGACGTAACATAAAGAAGAAGATGAACATAGTGCAAAAGTAAACAGCAGAAGTTGCCAGAGCGATACCCTGACTCTGCCAAAGGCGAGCAAAGATATAGTCAAAGACCGCATTGGCGATCACCATAAACATAGTGACACCCATGAGCACTTTGGTCCTGCCAAGAGCGCTAAATGCCCTTGCCATGATAAAGCCCAACGCTATAGGTGTCAGGCCTACGACAAAGCCTACCAGCGTGATAGCAGTACGATTCGTGTCTTCAGCGGAAAAGGCTCCACGTTGAAAGAGGATACGCACCAGTGGATGTGCCAGCACAAACATGATTGCACTCAGCACAATTGTACCAAGGCCTACGGCCCACAAATACAGACGCAGCGTTTCCTTGAAGGCTTTCATATCATGCATGGAAGCCTGACGTGAGAGATGGGGTAATGCGGCACGTCCAACGGAAACAAAAATTACGCCGACGGGAACACTGATGAGCTTCAGTGAATAGCTCAGGGCGGAAATACTACCTGCTGAGAGGAATGAAGCAAATATCTGATCAATTAAGGGGCTGGCCTGGCCGATTAATGCGCCAATAAGTACGGGCCATGCTGCTCTCAAAATTGCCCAGACTGCCGGGTTGCGCAAATCCATGGTAAGCCTATAGGCGATCTTTGCGCGTCGTGCGCGTAGAATAACCACAAAAAGTTGCAGGGATAGTCCTACCAGCATCCCTATACAGAGCATGACCACCCCTTGTGACTTGCCTGCCACCAGCACCAGTACGGCAGTAGCGAGCGGGACCAACAATCCAGCGTAGGCAGGCCAACCAAACTGACCTTCTGCGTTGAGGATGCATTCCAGGAAGCTTACGCCTATCATCAGCAGGAGCGATGGAAAGATCAATGGGGCCAGGTTTATGGCAAGTCCTACACGGTATGGATCTAATGCCGGAGCTACAAGGTGAATCAGCTGATGATTAAGGGTGACCATTATCAGTGTGAGCAGGGCTGTACCGAGGAGTAAAAGATTTAGTAATGTACTGAAGAGTTTGAAAGCCTCCTCTTTCCTTTGCAGACGGACTCGGGCATAGACCGGAATCACAGAAGCTTCAATTGCGCTGCTTCCCAACTGCCCCATCAGGTAAGGTAGCGAATAGGCGACGAAATATGCGTCCATCTCTGCCCCTGCACCGAAGCGTCCAGTGACAACAATCTGATTGAGCATGCCGAATACGCGGACAAGCAGAGCCGCAGATGCAAGGCTCAGCAAGGCCCGAAAAATCTGTTTATGGACAGATTTAAGAGGCTTTGTTACCACATGTGTACCAGTACTACTTAAAGACTCAGTGGACTGAGACATTTTGATAAACCTTTTTAGAGTCGAAAAATTTTTTCATCGTTATGGCCCTGAGTCAAGTTACGAGTGTCCACGATACAGCGTGCATCACGTATAATCCAGGCAACATCATAATAGTCATGGTCTGTGACGATGACCACACAGTCCGCCGCTTGCAGCAAGCTGCTGCTGACAGGCTGTGAGTACAATGTCTCATTGTGTAGTGCCAGGGATGGTATATACTCGTCGTTGTAGAGTACTAGCGCTTTGCGAGCTAGCAACTGCGCAATAATATCGAGTGCAGGGGACTCACGTATGTCGCCTACATTGCGTTTGTAGGCCACGCCCAACACAAGCACAGTTGCCCCATTAAAGCTACGTCGCTGCTCATTGAGTGCCTCGCCGATTTTATTCACAACATAGCGCGGCATACTACTGTTGATCTCCGCCGCCAGTTCGATAAAGCGAGCAGTATAATCAAGTGTTTTGAGTTTCCAGGAAAGATAATGCGGATCGACCGGGATGCAGTGTCCGCCGAGCCCTGGGCCAGGTAAGAAGCGCATGAAGCCAAAGGGTTTGGTCGCAGCTGCATCAATGACTTCCCATACATCAATGGAAAGTTTTTCACAAATAACGGCGATTTCGTTCACCAGGCCGATGTTGACGGCACGGAATGTATTCTCTAGCAGCTTAACCATCTCCGCAACACCTGCGGAGGAGACTGGCACGACCTTTTCGATGGCTGCTCCATAAAAGGCTTGTGCCAATTCTGTACAGGCAGTTGTGATGCCGCCCACAATTTTGGGTGTGTTGCGCGTATCGAAATTCGGGTTGCCTGGGTCGATGCGCTCTGGCGAAAAGGCCAGGAAGAAGTCCACCCCCACTTTTAGACCGGCCGATTCCAATTCTGGCAGCAAAACTTCATCGGTGGTACCAGGGTAGGTCGTACTCTCCAGCACAACCAGCTGTCCGGGATGCAGGTGCGCTCGTACCTGTTGTGTAGCTGAGATAATGTAGGAAATATCGGGGTCGCGTGTCTTGCGCAATGGAGTGGGAACACAGATACTGACTGCATCGATATCGTTCAATATAGCAAAGTCAGTGGTAAAATAAATGCGTTTTGTCTCGAGAAGTGCCTGTAACGTACTGCTCGAAACATCAGGGATATAGCTCTCACCGCGATTGCCCGCATCGACCTTTTGCTGGTCTGTGTCAATGCCAGTGACATGGAAACCGGTTTCTGCGAACGTAGCCGCGAGTGGTAACCCTACATAGCCGAGGCCAATGACCGCAACACGTAAGGACCGCGTCGCAATTTTCTCTTGTAATGGGCGCTGCATCAGCTTCTCCTTTTCAAGGTTGTAGTTTATAGTTCAACACACCACAAGGTCACGATTTCTTATCCCTAGTCCGCTGCAGACTGCGCACGGTAATGGTAACATCTGGATCCACCACGCTGTCCACAGGAGGTGTATCAGGAGGCTTGATCATAGGAACCTTTGTTCGAGGCGGCATAGGGATAGACTTATCAATGCTTGTTCGAAATGGCTGCACGTCTTTGAAATACTGACGAATTTCGTTAGACTCTTGCCAGGGACTTTTGTTAATGACAACCCCCGGTATCATGGTACGCGTTCTGTTTAACATCTGCTTGGTACGTTGCAGCACCTTGCGAGGCGTTTTAGCTGCGTCAACAACCAAGACTATCGCATCCACATACGCAGCCAGCAACTGTGCATCTGCTACAGGAAGCAACGGAGGTGTATCGAAGATGATATAGTCAAATGACGCTTTTTCAAAATGTTCAAAGAGTTGATTCACCCACGGGGACTGCAGCAAGTTTGTGAAGTCAGAGCCAAGAACAGCTGCGGTCAGAACATGCAAATTCGGAATATCAGTCTCGGTCTGCTGAGTGTCCAGCTTCTCTTCAATGTGTGTCCATGTTTCTGAAGATGCGCTTGCATGTTCCGGAAACCCGTCGAGTTGAAAGTATGCATCTAATGCTGGACTACGCAGGTTGGCATCTACCAGAAGCACGCGCCTACCCGCCATTACCAGAAAGGAGGCAAGATTGATGGCAACGGTACTTTTACCTTCACTTGCCAGGGAGCTTGTGATCATCACCAATTTGAAGGGCGTGACTAAGTGCGCAATATTCAAGTTAGCCGACAGTATACGATATGCCTCTGCATAGGCAGGCATCTCCTCGGCTTTCATGGCGCGCTGTTTCCGTGAGAGCCGGGGGATAACGGCCAGAATCTCTGCACCCAGAAGCTCTTCCACTTCTTCAGGGCTTTTTAGACGATCATCCATCCATTCAAAAATAACGATGAGCGCCAGAGCAAGAGCCAGGCCAACCAATGCACCAATAGCTGTATTCCGTAGCGTAGTAGGGCGGATAGGCGCGGTAGGTTGCTGGACAGGTAGGGGGGTTACAGTTGCTGAGGTGGGTCCGGTGTTGACATAATGGGCAAAGCTGGTGCTAATATCGTTTGCCAGCTGCGTCGCCAGGTGCGGATTACTATTCTCAACGTCGAGTTCAATAAGTTGTGTATTGGTTTGAGGCTTCACTGTGATCATCGCTCTGAGTTGCTGGGACGTTAGTCCCCGTTGCTTTGCTACCCGATCAAGCACTGCCGAACTCGTAAGCAGTTGAGCATATGTGGATGCGGCTTGCTCACTCCCCACGGCGTTATCATAGGGTGATTGGGATCCGAGGTTGAGAAAGAAAGTTATAGAAGCTTGATAGACAGGTTGCATATTCTTACTGACCGCATAGGTTGCACCGCTGCAAATAACCATGCCTAGTACGATCATCCATGCCCAGCGCTTAGCCAGCGTAACATAGTAAGCCAACGGATTTTTCATATGAGGACCATCCTTGAGAAAATACTCGTGCTGAATCGATGAAATTCAACACCCATCCATGGAGTTTTAACAAATGTATTGTAACTCTTCAGGCCCCCGACTCATGCTGCCTGCGGCAGCGAGCGAGAAGGAGATGAGTGAAGTGGTGATTGCAAGCTCCCCCAGGCTTGCTTGCCCCGTTACCTATTTCCCAGACAGGGCGACTGAGTCTCCTTGCTGAATAGTTGCAACGTATTACTATGATAGCACAAACAAGCATTCAATGGAATACCTCAAGAGAAAACAGCGCGTATCTGCTCTTACCCCTCTGAAGGATATTATCTCCCGCCCAATAAGACGATTTTACCGACGTTTGGGTCACAACGCGAAAATCGAATCATTTGTGTATATTTTGCCTCCACTTCTGTTTAGAGTACATACATTTCATAATAATTTCTACGCATATGTCACTAATTCTTGATCTCCATGATCTCGTTTCAACATATGCTCACGTAAATTTGCCTGCTCACAAGCTGGCTTTTTTTATATCGTTGTATTATTATACATTGTGACCATTTCGATGTCTATATCTGTAACAGGGTGTAGGCCACTAAATAGCTGGAGGTACCTACATGAGACTAAGGCTTGTTGCAGGTGTTACAGCCTTCTTCGTATTAGCTGCAGCAATATTGGTTGCTCTATTATTTGGCCCAGGTTTACTGGCTTCTGGAACGAGCACCGGGAACTTGCAGACAAATGTGACTTCAGGCAACCCAATCGTCCTTGAGAATGCTCACCTGGGAACGAATAGTTGGAAGATTCCCAGCGGAAAAGAAGCTACCACCCAGATTCAGGCCTATGCGAGTGCGACCTCAGTCCTGCCGGGACAGCAGCTGACCTTCTACGTAAGCACCCAAGAAGAGGGCACCAGCTATTCGATCGACATCTATCGCCTGGGCTGGTATCAAGGTTATGGAGGACGACTGATGACCTCCGTACCCTCTCAGACCGCTCATGCCCAGGGCTACTACGACTCGGCCATCCAGCGCCTGGTGGACTGCACCTCCTGCCACGTCGATCCCAAGATCGGGCTGGTCGAGGCCAACTGGCACCCTTCCTACACCCTGGTGGTGCCTTTTGACTGGACTACAGGTATCTACCTGGCGAAATTCACGGATGCAAATAGCAAGCAGACCTATGTGCCCTTCGATCTCCGGGGCAACGCTCACGCACTCTATGTCGCGGTCACCCCAGACACCACCTATGCCGCCTACAATAGCTGGGGCGGCTATAGTCTCTACCGGGCAGGAAGTGGCATCCAAGTGGACGAAGCCCAGAGCTTGTCCAGAGGGGTGAAGGTCTCATTCGACCGACCTTACATCCAGAATAGCGGTTCGGCCGATGTGCTGATTTTTGAGGCCAACGCCATCCACTGGATGGAACAGCAGGGCTACGATCTTTCCTACATCAGCAATGTCGATTTGCACCAGCAGCCTGCCCAGTTGCTAGATCACCGGGCCTACCTCTCGCTGGGGCACGATGAATACTGGAGCAGAGCGATGCGCGATGGCGTCGAGCAGGCCCGCGACCGGGGAGTTGGGCTGGCGTTCTTGGGAGCCGACGCCAGCTACTGGCAAATCCGCTTCGAGCCTGATAGTGCCGGTATCCCAGATCGCACGATAGTCTGCTATAAAGTGCAGACGCAGAAGAATGACCTGGCATTGGATCCCCTCTATGGCCGGGACAATACGCGCTTGACCACTCGCTGGCGTGATCCCATCCTTGCTCGTCCTGAAAATAGCTTGATCGGCGTGATGTACTCTGGCCTGACCCATCAGCAGCAAGGCTTTCCCTGGATGCTCAGTCCTCAGGCCAAATCCGCACTTTTAGATGGAACGGGGCTGCAAGCGGAGCAAACCTATGGATGCGGCCTGGTCGGCTACGAGTGGGACCGGGTCTTTGACAATGGGGTGACCCCAGCCGGATTACAAGTACTGGGTACGTCATCTACGGTCAATGAGGGCAACACAGCCGATACCAGCAACACGACCTACTATATCGCTCCTTCTGGGGCGATGGTCTTTGCCACCGGGTCCATCTATTGGACCCTTGCCCTCGACACCTATCGCTTCCAAACGGACAAATTGTGTACCGGTCAGAGCCCGGTAGTGCCGGGCATGCAAAAGTTGCTGGCTCGTGTCATGGATGCTTTAGTCATTCATCATCCCCTGCCGCAGCAAACATTCGCACCAACTGGCATCACGTTTTCGGTCTCAGTGGAGGTTGTTTTATGTGCGGTAGTTGATTGCTCCTCTCTCAAGAGGTGGTGAGCACGAGATTTCCTCCTTAAAAGGCCCCTGCCACCAGCTGCGACAAATAACAAGCCAAATCAACCGTTGCCGCCCAGGTTGGATAAAGAATCCTTTGCCAGTGCGGCATCAGTAGCGCCGGGATACAGCCTCACCTTTAATGCATCGTTAGAAAGAGAGCCTTTATGGATCTGCAACAGTTTTTTAATAAGCGACAGTCTCGACGCAGGGTATTGCGCCAGTTCGGTATGCTTGCAGGAATGAGCCTGGCGCTTGATGCATGTAGCTCGAATACCCCTTCTCCACCGTCAACTTCAACCCCGCTCGATCCCATCCAGCATGTGATTATTGCCTGTCAGGAGAATCATTCCTTCGATACGTACTTTGGCTATTATCCCAGGGCAGGCAAATTTGGCCTCCCTTCCAACTATTCGCAGCCTGACGGCAGTGGGGGCACTGTCAAACCACATCGTTTTCTGAGTCCTACCTCAACAGATATCGATCATACCTGGCCAGCCATTCACAGCGAATGGAAGCAAGGAGCGATGGATGGCTTTTTTACCACCAATGGCCCTGGTGCGCTCGGCTACTATGAAGACGTCGACTTGGCTTACTATTACGCATTAAGCGACTCGTTCACGCTCTGTGGCAACTATTTTTGCTCTATACTTGGTCCTACCGTCCCGAACCGCCTGGCGCTGATGGCTGGAACTGCTGGTGGCAACACGACTGACCAATTTGGTGTCGGCAGCCTGGATTATCCGACCATTGTCGACCTGCTGGATGCTTCCCACGTGAGTTGGAAGTGTTACAATCTCGGCAAGGGTACCGACAGTACCCCATCATTGACCCATTACAATGCGCTGAACTTGTTCAAAAAGTGGCACAGTGACCCCCGACTCCAGTTCAAGGAGAAGGACTACAACGAGGACCTGCTTAATGCAACCCTTCCGCAAGTGTCATTTTTGATTACGGAAGGGGGGATTAGTGAACATCCCCCGGAAAATATTCTAATAGGCCAGCAAAAAATGGCCCAGGTGATCAAAGCTCTCATGGCCTCGCGTGCCTGGAAAACTTCGGTGCTCTTCTTGACCTGGGATGAGGGCGGAGGCTTTTTCGACCATGTGGCACCGCCCCAGGTGGATGCCTACGGGTTGGGGTTCCGTGTGCCGATGCTGATTATCTCCCCTTATGCCAGGCGAGGGCACGTGTCAGGACAATTGTACGAACATAGTTCGATCCTGAAGTTCATTGAGCATCATTTTGGCTTGCCCTCGCTCGCCAGCATCAACCACCAGTTTGATACCTCGACTCCTAGCAGCAATAACGATGCGGCTATTGGACAAGCCTTTGGCCCGCCCGCTCCACCACGCGATGGCTTGCCGCACATTGGCGATTTTTCTGAGGTCTTCGACTTTTCGCAGGACCCGAACTATCATCCCTCTTTGCCCTTCTTATAAGAGGTGAGTCAAGGGATGTATTTGTGTCCATTGGTAGGCCGCAAATTTCTGTGGCCTACGCCAGAGGTATAGCAGCCAGTTGAAGCTCGATGTTTCACAGAGACTATGAATTCACCTGCCTGGAAAGAAGGCTCTGCCATTGTCATCGTGTGGGATGAAGATGACTTTTCCGGTGACCGTGGTTGTTGTAAGAGCCCAACAGGGGTTGGTGGTGTTATTCTTGGCGGTGCAAACACACCAGCCATTATCGTTACCTCGCAAGGACCACATCACATACTGGTGAGTAATACCTCGTACAACCACTATTCGTTACTTGGAACCATTGAGAAACTGTGGGGGCTAGGTTGCCTGGCCAATACCTGTGACTTCAATGATGCAGCCTTGATGACAGAGTTTTTTGAATGATTGTAACTCTTCAGGTCACACTCTTCCTAACTCTTTGAGGAGGACATCAGGAAAGTCGAAGGTCATTCCGTCAACGCCAGCCTGTATGGCATTTCTCATAATTTCGGTGTTGTTTACCCCACAAGCCCGAATGACTAATCCTAAAGAGCGCCATTGAGTAACTAAATGTTTGGTAATTTTTTCTGCCCGTGGACAAAAGTAGTGCATGTTTGCCTTGATCACTCTTTCTAAATTTTCCTCTGAGAAATCTGCTGTCAGATAGCCAACTTGAGCCAGAGGATTTTTCTTTTTGATATTGCAAATTATTGGAAAGTCACGAGAAGTGAAGGCCACACGATCTAAAAGATGTAATTGCTCAACCATCTCTAAAACTTCAAGTTCGATGCCCATTTGTTTTATTTCAAGGTCGAGAGAGGTTCGTGTTCCATACCTGTTGAGGGCTTCTAGGAGGAGGGGGATACGTTGACCCGCATATTTCTCATCAAACCACGAACCTGCATCAAGCTGTTGCAACTCTTGCCATGCTGTCTCTTGTAAAACTCCTCTCCCATTGGTGGTTCTGTCTAAACGGTCGCTATAGAAAAGCACTAACTTTCCATCTTTTGTCTTTCGGACATCTGTTTCTATCCCATCAACTCCAATTTCTAAAGCAAGGTCAAAGCCGGCAAATGTATTTTCTGGTGCCAAACCGGCAGCACCACGATGTCCAATAACTTTCATATTTTCCATCCTAATTAGAGCCCTGATCTACTGAGGGGTACTAAGTATCAAGACAATCCTACACCGAACTTAGCTACAATACAAGATCTAACATAGGGAGTATAATCCGACAACGGGATAGGATGTCAAAGAGAAATCAGGGTTCCCCTTGCTGAATAGCTACTGACTCCTATAACTGTGTTGCCTGAAATGACGTAATGGTCGCGATAGTCCCACTCTGTTGACGCGTCCTGATGCCACATTGACCAGAAGAGAAGGTACTATCTGTTGCAGTTACCATCCAATCGGCAGGTTCTACTGTGTCTGTTTGCCATGCTTTTGCTGATAGGGTGGTGCCATTTGCCTGAAAACGAATGATGTAGGATGTATGGGGAGAGGCAGGAAAGGATGTACTTTTAAGGCCGGTTACTGATCCGTTCACCACTCTTTGAATGACCAGTTTACTTCCGGTAATAACCGCACGATAATAATTCGACGGATTGCTCCATCGCAGCATGACTCCTAAGCTATTCGCTCCTCCTGCTAAAGCTGTCATTGATCCGCTCATGAACACCTCAGCATTGGCAACAGATAATCCTAACACGGCATTTAAATTGGCAGCAGAAGAGGGTTCTATCAAACCCATGTCATTGCTGATGGAAAAACTGCTTGAACTATTCGCATCGCCTTCCCAAGTCATTCCATTTGATGCAGTTCCCCAATAGCTCTGGTCTGATCTTTGAAAGGTATCCTGCGCCCACAAAGCAGGAGGAGGCGTATTCGTCGACGTCGGACTTGGTGAAGGCGTGGGAGTTGCTGGTAAACCATCAGATGTAACAAAGAGATCAGCAAGATCAGGAGCAGAAGAGGCATTAGCAAGAAGCGGGGAAAGACCAAAGATCGTCTCCACGGTTCTGACAAAGGAAGAGTGGGAGTAGAGGGTGGTGTTGGTATACCCGTTGCCTTTGGCCAGAGGAGACAAGACCATCATCCCGATTGGATTGTTGGTGGTTGACCCTGCATCCTCATCCCAGGTAATGAAGACCGCCCCACCATTTTTGTAGGCTTGAGCATTCAGAATGGTCGGCAAATTGTTTGAAAGCCATGTATCTCCTTGGTGAATAGGATCGTTAGATCCAGCGCAGGAGTTGTCGTGCATATCATCACAGAGGTTTGGCGTGATAAAGGAGTAGGAAGGAAGAGAATTGTTTTGCACATCAGTTGCCAGCTGGGTAAATGGAACAACATGCGAGGAACAGTTGGTACTTGTGGATGAAGGAGGATTGCCAGACACATCGGTAAAGAAGACAAAGGGATTGTGTTTGGCCGCATAGTTGCCAGAAGAGGTAATGGGACAGCCAGAGGGCATACTCTCTTCGTAGGCTTTCCACGATATTCCTTTGTTCTGCAGCAGGGTTGTGAGATGATTCGTTGAGGTGGTATAGTTCCCACTTGTTGCATCGTTATCGTTCGTAAAGGTATGATCGGCAAAACTATTTGTTCCTGCTTCCAGCCAGATATAGTTGGGTTCTGATGGATGCAGATAGCCGGTACTGGTTTCACTGGGCATGACGTTATGATAGTTTGAGGCATATGATGCATCAGATCGAGTCAGCAGGGAATTAATGTATGGAGCAGAGGTAGTATTGCCCTTAATCTGACTCCAATCTTGATTCTCCATGACAATCACAAAGACGTTTGTGATGCCGGAGGGATAGGTGGCCTGCGGCGGAGGGGTCGGTGTGGGACTTTGGGCAGGCGTTGGCGTCATTGTGGAAAAACAGCTATCGCCTGTCCCTGTGGGAGTGCAGGATTGGGAAAAGAGCAGTTCATCGACTTTCACTCCTGTTTGATTGCCAACCATAGTAATCGTATGCGATCCAGTCGCTAGCGCAAGGCTAATTGGCGCACTGTTCACCCAATCCCAGGAATTTGTTCCTATGGTATCTGAAACAAGATAGGGGCACCCACTATCAACCTGCAAATAGTAAGAATGAGCCGAAGAAGATGGTGCCATCATCCGAGTCCACAGCATATAGCTTCCTGTTGATGGAATCGTTATACTTGTTGTGGCCATACCGGTACCTGAAGGAAGCGTAGTGGTACATGTAGCGGTTGGAGAAGGCGTAATCGTTGCTGCCCCGTCCCGATGATTATATGCTCCCATATCCCAGGGTGGTATTTGTTGATAGCCTGAGCCACCACACGTCCACGTGCCGCTCACCAGGGAGCAGGGATTATCCGAAACGATAGAGATAGCAGGTGTAGGAGGGGTGCATGGATACGCCTCCGGGTCGCCTGAGCAGGTGGTTCCAGAAGGCGAATCAGAGTAGGTGGCAAACGGGCCAGCAGTCTCTGCCGCACCAATGGCAGGAGAGCTGCTTTGCAGGTGCCAGTCGCTGTAGAGATTGTAAAAGAGCGGATCTTGGCCGGTAATGCCATGTGCTTGTGGGTATAGGTTGGTGACATTGTAGAACAGATTGGAGTCAATGGTGAGGGTGCCGGTATAGCTGCCGGAGGGAGCAGAGAACCCATCAGTTGCATTAACCACAATATTATTAATAAAGGTTGGGTTATATGTTGGTTGCACTTCAGCGTATGTCCGTAATCCAATACTTGATCCAACTACGACATTATTGTTGAATGTGCAGTTTGAACATGCTTCAAGCGTGAGTCCTCTATCCAGTGAGGTGATAGAGGAGTTATCAGGGGCAACAATATTATTCCATGCGACCGAGTTATAGTTTTCATACCCCGATGATTGATACATGCATGTCGAACAGCTCGCTCCGCCAAGATCAATGCCGCCGGTTGCAATGCCGGTCAGATTGGTGTGAATATAGTTATTGTAGACCTGGCTGTTTCGCGTGCCTCCCTTTTGAAGGACTCCCCACACTCTTCCTATTCCTGATTGCGGATGAACAAGATGAATATCGTTATTGCTAATCACTATTCCTTGCGAATCTACCGAATCAACGGTGTTTTCAATAGAGTTGTGATCAATAATCGTAAAGTCACCATTGGGCTTAATGCCAAACGGGGCGGCAATTGAGGAGCTGAACGTAATTTTATTTCCCTGGATGATACAGTACTTACACGGATACCACGTTTGTATGCCATACACATAGATTGCCGGGTCAGCACTTGCAATGTAGACTTGAAAGTTTAGAAAATACTGATAAGGCGCATAGAGCATGATCGAGGTCTCTGCTCCTGTTGGTAGAGAGTAGGAAAGGGTTGCGCCCCAAGGGTGTTGAGACTCAAAGCAAACCGGGCTCATGGCTGTCCCTTGGACAAATACCCTCACCTCCTGTGTCTCGTTATATGTCCCATCCATAAAGATGGCAGTTTGACCCTGTTTAATACTTTGAGCCGTATGGTAAAACGTTTTCCAGGGTGCTGCCTGGGTGCCTGGATTGCTGTCTGAGCCGGTAGGAGAAACCCAGACGAGATTAGTCGTGCTGCAGTTGGCTGCTGGGCTTGTCGCTGTTGGGCTTGAGGTAGGCGCTGGTGTCGGACCTGTTGCTGTTCCAAACTGAATGTAATTCGCAGTGGTACTAGGGCCTGACGCATTGGCATCATACCCCGTGGTTACTGGTCCTGAAAGACTTGCGCTTTCTGCCTCCACCCGTCCTGAATCATTTGCTGCATATAGCCTGAGTTTTGGTGCTTGCCCAACAAGAAAAGTAGCAACAGCAAGGGCAAGGAGGATGAGAAGTAAGAAGAGGAAAGAAACGAGTCTTCTTGATGGTAAAGAAGAAAGATTATTGATTTTTTCTTTCCTTGTTTGCTCTCTTAGGTATGGCCTATCCATGTGCATCCTCCTCTATAGGTTCTCCAAGTGGTAGCCTCTGTCCTCTATTCAAGAAAATCCTGAGCGCCAAAAAAGTACTCTTTCGCGAGAAGGCGTCGTGAACTCACCTGAAAATTTCTGGTACATTCTTGTATACAATGACACTACTCTCAGGTTAGCATAGTTGCTCTCAGGGTTTTCGCATGCATGGCAATTTTCTAGTCAGAAGGTACTAAGCTGAGGTAAAGGTTTTTTCACGAAGCATGCTGGAGATTCACGGCGCTGCTCGATGTCAAAGATTGTCGCGAGATGAGCCCATCTGAAGCAAGTAGGTGAAATGAAGATTGACCAAGAGCTTACTACTTGACAGTTATACTACAGATATGATAGAAAAAGGGAAATCTGAGTGCTTTCTTATCCACCTGGATAGGTAAGTATTCCCATGAGAGCATCCATAGGTGTTCGCGTCTCACAGCGCTCTTCACCTAAGACGAACTATGATTCAGCGCCTTCTCCTTCCCAGAGCATCGTCCGCCTATGGAGCTAAGCCAAAAGCGGGATTCGCCTCTAGTTGGTTTAAGCGGCAATTAGAAGGTTTTGCCTATTTCTTCCAGCGACAGTCATGCTCTATGAAAGACTGGCTTATGCATGGGCATAGTAGCCATAGTCCTAAGGAGCAAGTGGTGTTTACCAGAGAAAAGGAGCTATGTATATGGAAAGTAACCAGGTTATGACTCGTGACTCACGACTTACAACGGGCAAGGTAGTGTACGATGCAATGGTGCTTGATGCCAGATTGCGGCAATCACTGGTTACAGTGCGTTCGCTTGGCAGTCGAGGACTGCGGGTTGTGGCACTGGAGAGCTTTGACGGGGTACCTGCTTTCTCGTCACGCTGGTGTCAACAAAAGGCTATTTGCCCGGCGGATGAAGGGACGAAGGAATATGTAGCATCTCTAGAGCAAGTACTGGACTCTACTGGTGCACGGGTGCTGATCGCCTCCTCCGATGGCACGATAGCATTACTACGCCAACATCGTGAGCAACTTGAGCAACGGGTACATATCGCGCTGGCCAAAGAACCGGCTCTGGGCATAGCCATCAATAAAGAGCATACTCTGGAAATTGCCAAGCGACTGGGTTTAGGGGTTCCTCAGGCTGTCAGCATCAGAGCAGTGAGTGAAGTGGAGGCGGCAGTCCATGAGATTGGGCTGCCAGCGGTGGTCAAGCCAGTAGAATCGTGGTTGTGGGGGAAGCAAACCAGGGTTATATCCCAGTTAGTGACGACTCGCGAGGAGGCCCGACGTGCGGTGGAGGAATTGACATCCTTTGGGGGAACAGTACTCTTCCAGCAGTTCCTCTCTGGCAGACGTGAGTCGCTGAGTCTCTTCTATGCGGATGGCGAAATTTATGCACGTTACGCTTTTTGGGGGAAGCGTACCAATCCGCCTCTGGGTGGGATATATGTGTTGCGTCAAAGTATGGCCTTTCCACCAGACACCGGTGAGCAAGCAGAACGGTTAGTGCGTGAAATCGAGTTGGAAGGCTACTCCCAAGTAGAGTTCCGGCGCGACAATGTCGGAAAACCCTACCTGATGGAGATCAATCCACGTCTCAATATGGGAATTGAGGTTGCTGTGCGTGCAGGGGTCGATTTCCCCTACCTGCTCTATCAATGGGCAAGTGGGGAGCCCATAGACGTGGTGAAGAGCTATCGGATAGGGGGTCAGATGCGTTATCTGAAGGGTGATTTCATGACAACAGTAGCATCGGTGCGGCAACGGGGTAGACCGGGAGTAACCCCGCCCGCCCGGGCCATTCTCGATTTCTTCCTTTCTTTCTTCATCCCAATGGGATATGATTATTTTGATTGGAGGGATCCTCTTCCAGCCTTGATTGCGATAGCAAACCTTACCCGTTCTTGGGTAGGAGGGGCTATCCTGAAGGGACTATCTCGCTTGAGGAAGAGGTTCCCGTGAGTGGATTATCCAACGGAGAAAAGTTGCAAGACCTCGTAGTGTAGATGAGGAAGTGGACAATGGCTCTGAAATCGATATGCCAGTGTTCACCATCAGCGGGCTCGCCACACCTGCACTGTCTTATCCAGGCTCCCCGAGGCGATGCGGATGCCATCGGGCGACCAGGCCACTGCCCAAATGAGGTTGGAATGCCCGCGATAGATAGAGGCATGACCTCCATTGGCTGCATCCCATACTTGCGCGCTTGTATCGCCTCTTCCATTATCGATGTTCCCGCCTGCAGAAACGATACGCCCGCCATCCGGTGACCAGGCCACTCCCAAAACAGCATCAGAATGCCCGCGATAGATAGAGACATGGCCTCCATTGGCGGCATCCCACACCTGCACCGTACGATCATCACTCCCCGAGACGATACGCCTGCCATCCGGTGACCAGGCTACTGCACCCACATGGTCAGAATGCCCGCGATAGGTGTAGACATGGCCTCCATTGGCGGCATCCCATACCTGTGCTGTGCCATCGGCACTCCCCGAGACGATACGCTTGCCATCCGGTGACCAGGCCACCGCATTTACACGACCATGGTGCCCGTGGTAGGTGTAGACATGGCCTCCATTGGCTGCATCCCATACCTGTGCTGTACCATCATTGCTTCCCGAGGCGAGGCGCGTTCCGTCAGGCGACCAGGCTACCGTTACCACATGATCAGAATGCCCGTGATAGGTGTAGACATGGCCTCCATTTGCGGCATCCCATACTTGCGCCGTGTTATCGGAGCTCCCCGAGGCGATCCGCTTGCCATCTGGTGACCAGGCTAGGGAATTTACACGACCATGATGCCCGCGATAGATGTAGACATGCCGTCCATTTGCGGCATCCCATACATGCACCATGCCACTATAGCCTCCCGAGGCGAGGCGCGTTCCGTCAGGCGACCAGGCTACTGAACGCACAGGCTGGAAATGGTCGCGGTAGGTATAGAGAAGCGTTTTAAGAGTGGAAGGAGTGGGGGTCGGGGTTGCGAGAGCCCGGGATGCGAGGGAAGGGTTGGTAGGAGAGTTACACGAAGTGGCGAACGACATGATACTCCCCCCTGCGAGAGTGAATCCTGCTAGATTCCGTAAAATGGTGCGGCGAGACATCCTCTGCTCGCCAATTGGCAGGCCAGGGAGCCTGGCATCCTGTGAAAATGATTGTTGATGAGCCATTAAGAAAGGCTCCTTTCTGTTTGAGTACGACGGTTCCCCGCCCAGCCGCCCTGAAAAAGTGTGAATTTGGGGATGTGTGAGAGCCTCCCAGGCTCTCTTGCCTGCCCCCAGGCAGTGTTCCCCAAGCCTGAGCAGGTGGCTCCGCCAGCTGCATCCCCGGCCTTTTCATACGGATTTGCGGTCAAACGTATAATCTATTGTTGAGAGACAAGCTCACAGAGGCCAATGCGACGTTGTAAGTCGGAATGCAAATCCGTATCAATTTGTCAGGGCAATAGTCACGTTCAGGCAGAGCCTCTGCCTGAACGTGACTATTGCCCCCAAGGATTCAATGACCCTGTTTTGATAAGCTACTGTTTGCGATAGGCCTAGCCGCAGGCGTTGGCGCATCTATCACGCAGGTCTGAGGGCAATCAGCTGGGTGATATTGGAATAGGCGCCACCATTATGCGTGCCATGGATGGTGCCGGTCGCCCCGCTGGAAGCAAAGGGCTCCTGTGACATCTCAGAGCACGTCGCTGAACTACTGGCGCTCCACCACTCTTCCGTAAAGCCGGAGGGCACATTGACGGTGGTGGGCACAACGACCCCCACCGCGTAGACGAGCATATCGTTGGCGGTGGTAGTGGTCACCCCGCTATTATCCACATTACTGGTGGAGGAGTTGTACTGGCCATGGCTGGCATCCACCGGGGTGGTGGTATTCACCCCAACGTAGCTGCCAATTCCCCCCGAGGCTTGCCCGGCCGTGCCAAAACTCCAGCTATAGCTGGCCGGTTCGGAACCTCCGGCCACTTTCACATAGGTGGCCGTCGAGATCGAGGTACTACTATCTTGTCGCAGCACCAGCGTCCAGCCTGCCGGCGGGGTAATCACATTGCCGGCTGTCTGCACAATAAGTTGGGCCAGCATGGCATCCCCACTGCTGGTGCCGGCGGGTACACTGAGGGTCAGGCTGGAGCCGCCTGCGCCATTATTAGCTGCGGTTGCCCCTCGCAGCCAAATCCCACTTGAGGGCGGCGGCGGCAAGCTCGCACCCGCGGGTCTGAGGGCAATCAGATAGGTGATATTGGAATTGGCGCTGCTCAGGGTGCCATGGATGGTGCCGGTCGCCCCGCTGGAAGCAAAGAGCTTCTGTGACATCTCGGAGGTGGTCGCTGAACTACTGGCGGTGCGCCACTCTTCCGTAAAGCCGGAGGGCACATTGACGGTCACTGAGGAGACAACGATCCCCACTGCGTAGACGAGCATATCGTTGGCGGTGGTGGTAGTCACCCCGCTATTATCCACATTACTGGTGGAGGAGTTGTACTGGGCATGGCTGGCATCCACCGGGGTGGTGGTATCGACCCCAATGTAGCTGGCAATCCCCCCTGAGGCCTGCCCGGCCGTGCCAAAACTCCAGCTATAGCTGGCCGGTTCGGAGCCTCCGGCCACTTTCACATACGTGGCCGTCGAGATCGCGGAACTCGTATCTTGTCGCAGCACAATATTCCAGCCTGCCGGCGGGGTAATCGCAATGCGGGCAGTCTGTACAACCACGTGGGCCACCATGACATCCCCACTGCTGGTGCCGGCGGGTACACTGAGGGTCAGGCTGGAGCTGCCGGTGCCATTATTGGCGGCGGCTACGGCTCGCAGTGAGATCCCTCCTGCTGGTGGCGGCGTGGGCGTGGGACTGGGCGTCGCTGTGGGTGTTGGACTTGGCGTCGGTGTCGGCGTCGGCGTAGAAGTAGGTGTGGGCGTCGGCGTGGCTGTGGAAGTAGGCGTCGGCGTCGGCGTTGAACTGGTAATGCTAAAAGAATCAGTAAAATTATTAGAAGCAGAGGTGCCCATAAAATTCGCAGAAACAGTCAGTTGATCGGAAGAAAGGGTAAACTGCGTGAGCCCATGTGTTGGGTTAATGTTGTTCCCCATCCAGTTCGCAAAGTAGCCGGCATCTCCATCTGCAGTGTTAAGGGTATGGAGATCTTCTCCAACCGTGCCTACGATAACCGTGACAGGTCCCGCATCTTTTGTGTAATTGCCAGTTGAGCCATCATTGACGACACAATTGCTATTGTAGGTTTCTGCTTGAATAGCAGGACAGGTGGTGCTATTCAAAGCGAGTTGTTTACTTCTTTGGTAATCATGGTCATGTCCTTGCAAGATAAGATCCACTTTTTTACTGACGAGAAGGTTATTGAGATCATTGCCTATATCACAACTCATTATCCCTATGCTAATACAGACTTTATGCATGCCAACAATCACCCACTTGATACCTGCCGCACGTGCATTATCAATAGTATTTGCCACCCAGTTGTAGTGTGCTGTTCCTGCTGCGTATGAATAATACCCCCCGTTGGTAAAATCCAGATCAGGAGAGATCATAAGAAAGCGTGCGATCGGGGAAGAGGCAGGATAATCAAAGTAGTATTCTTTGCCATACGTTCCTACGCCTCCTAACCTATCGGGAAAACACTGCGCAAAATTATCGATCAATCCATCTTGACCGTCTACTCCATCCTCATGGTTGCCAGAAATAAGTTCAAATGGAAAGGTGCTTCCCACAGAACTTTGCACATAGGAGCACCAGGCTGATTCAGGAGTAATCTCAGAGTAACTGAGATCCCCCAAAGCTAAATGGAATTGACTGCCAGACTGTGCAATAAGATTAAGTGTTGCCGCACTGGCGCTATTTCCTCCGATATCCCCCCCTGCTGTAAAGGTAAAACTTGGAGCCAGAGCACCTGCAGAAGCCACTTTACTTCGTACCATTAAATACGGAACAGATAACCCTATAAATAATATTATAACAAGAATGAGAGGGAAGAAATATTTTTTCGTAGATTTCGCTCGCCAAGGGAAGAATTTCAAACTGGCGTGGAACGATTTCTTTTTATCTGGAGCATGTGGGCTATTCATGTTTTTGCCTTTCTGCCAAGTTATATGGCAAGAAGCTAAACCATTTGTTTGCTGTCAAGCCAGCAAGTACGTTAGTACGCCGCCACTTTATGGCTCTTGGTCAGATTTGGTGATTCGGGGTGGCAGAGCAATAGTTCTGCTTTTTCTTAGGGCTTCAGCGACTGGCTCTGAAAACGAGAGGTCTCCGATAAGCTCATCATTCGCCAAAAGTGGCCATAAGCCGACTTTATGCATCGGCCAAAGCAATAGTTTACTCGGTAAGCCACCGCAACCGACATCCCCTCATCAATCGGGGATGCAGGGAGCGAAGCCCTTGCCGGGGGATCGGGGGTGGCCTCCGAGATCTTCTCTCCCCCTCCGTTCGCCCCCGCAGGAGGCAAGGTATGAGTGGATATCAGACAGCAACCACTGTTGAGTATACAACATTCAGATGATTTTTACAAGAGGTCGTATTCCGATATTGAAAATGTTACTAAAGCTGGTACACTTCCCTCAAATAAAAATGTTACTGAGGGAAGCAGCTATGTCGACGAATGAAGAGATGAGGATAGATGAAAGACGCAAGTACGTGGAGTTGATGGAACCCCTTTTTGCCTGAGTGTCTTGGCCATTGAGAGCAGTTCATACTCTTTTCTTGGGGGTACGTCTACGCGCTCTCCTCACTCTCTTTTCAGGGGAGTCTCCCATGAACGGGCGTTCGCCACCACTCATGAAAAAGCCTTTTTCAGAAGAGTGTCCAGAAAACCTCTCTTTACTTTTCGGGGAAAGTCCCTGGCGCTTACGGAAATGCAACAACAAGAAAAGCAGGAAAATGAATAGCACCATTGCAAGCCCATAGAACACGATGTTCACTACACTGCTCTGCATTGTTTTTTGTTGTAAAGATGCCTTTGGCGGAGTTGAAGCAATGGATGGAGGGTAGAGACCAGTAATGATAAAGCGAGGGGTACCCCCAACTGAGATTGTATGCACAATGTGCCGAGCAAGCAGGTCAAGCATGGCAACTCTACCTCCCTGTAAGGCGACGAAGCCGAGAAGTCCATCGCTTGTGATGGCGACCGCTTCGGGCGGAATAGTGGTGTGAATGACACGATTCGGCTCTTTGGGTAGTGTTGTACCAGCGAAAACGGGAGTCAGGACAGCAAGCAGATTGTTTTTCTTATCTGGGACGTAGACCTCATTTGTGTTCGCATCGTAATCCATTGGGCCAAACACTCCGCCGCTGAGTAGTTGATTGACTGCTCGTGTCTTGATCTCTACCGCATCAACAGTCCCTTGCCGTGTAGTGACGTAGACTGTCTCTCCAGGTGGAAGAGAGAGATACTGGGGGCCACCTGGTATAGGAATTTTGCCAACTTGCTGTTCTGTCAGGCCATCGAAAATTGTCAATGCTTTCATCCCCGCTACCCATAGTTGGTGGTTGACAGAGGAGCCTGTAGCAACCACAGCTACTGCCAGTCCATAAACAGGGCTTTCCATCTTGAAGACATGCTGTACTGCGCAGGTAGTAGGATCAAGAGCAGTGACGCGAGCGCCTCCACTCCCTGCTGCATACAGGATATTGCTGTACTGGTCAAGCGCCAGCAGTGCAGGTTCTCCAGGGAGATGAGCTGTACAAACAGGCCGCCCTGTTTCAGCGAGGATTGTAGTCACCTGTTCCAGTCCTGGTTGGGTAACGTACAGAAAACGCCCGTCGAGGCTAAGCAAGATGGTATGGGGGTCACCAGCTACGGGGATTATCTTCGTTACCTTTCCCTGTAGCACGTCAATCACACTTACGCCAAAGGGTGTTCCTGAGACATAGGCCAGGTTGGGTGCCCCGCCATCAGCACGAACACTCAGAGGTGAACACATAGATAGCAGTATGAACACGAGCAGAAACGAGAGAGACCAACGACATCTTCTTGAGACCGTTCTCATCACTCTATGGCCTTTCGTGAGTTGCAAGTTATAAGTGCCACTACTTTACCCAAAAAGTTGAACGTTGTCCAGTCAGCTATTCATTCTCGCGACCTGCGACCTCCTGTTTTTTATTTCATATACATATGTTATACTATGAGGCACTTGAGCTTTCGTGTTCGCCTTAAATTGTTATTCGCAATAGTATGGAAGCGCTTAGTAATGTTCTCTCGACTATTGAGTAGACTCCTACCTTACTGGCTCGCAGGACTCGCGTTTCTCCTGATCCTGAGCGGTTGCGGTTTTTTGGGCACTAACAGCAAGCCGACAATAATAACTGTACCCGCACAGCCCACTCATTCTAGCACTGGAGGGGGCATACGCCACTTTATTGATAGCTGGGACAATATCCACCTCCTTCTGTCTTTTGACTACAAGATATCCGATCCGGCCCCTGTCGCGCAGCACTACGATTTTGTATGGGGTGCGGAAATGGATCATGTCTCGGCATATCGCTCAGCTAACCCGGCCATCTTCCTCACCTATTACGTGCCCTTTCACCGTGACAAGGGGACATTCTCCGACGAGAAGGCATACCATGATCTGACCTACTGGAAAACCGTGCAGCCAGACTGGGTACTCTACAAATGCGATCGAATCACTCCTGCTTATGAATTCGGTGACCCGAATATGCCGCTCGATTTTGCCAATCCTGCTTTGGTATCCTGGCAGATACAGACCTATGCGCAGCTTGCGAGCGAAAGTGGGTATGATGGTATCGCTGCAGATAATATGAACCTGCAAAACCTGTTTGGTGCCTGTGGTGTCTATAAAAATGGTCAGTGGGTGCAACGTTACACTGGTCAGTATGACGATCCACAATGGAGTGCAGATGTTATAACCTGGCTTACACGAATGCAACAGGCTCTACATCGCCTGCGACATCCGCTGGCTCTGATACCCAATCTCGGCATTGACGACTTGTCTCCAAGCGATCCATTGATGCAACAGGTGCTGAGCCACATTGATGGCATGGAGGATGAAGAAGGGTTCACGCGCTACGGAGATGGCTACCTGACTGGTGGCGCCTGGCTGCAAAGGATTCAGCTTATCGAGAGCGTGCAGGAGCAACATAAACCATACTATATCATCAATCAGTTTCCTTCGGTGGATCATGCCGAGATTCAGTGGGCACTTGCCTCCTACCTGATGGGTAAAGAACACAGTGCAGCACTGTTCATTTCGACGAGTCAAGGGTATGGAGTTGATCTCCGGTACGATGAATACAATTTGCAGATCGGTAGTCCAAAGGGTCCCATGTATCAA